>UEYZ01000078.1_pt1 | contig 21779 bp, 21 predicted proteins | sample 1903591 | NCBI WGS metagenome assembly UEYZ01 (sample SAMEA4776352, study PRJEB27445) | saltern metagenome | biome: Hypersaline environment; feature: solar saltern; material: Pellet | place: Spain | collected 2014-08 | depth 0 m | reverse complement strand
GACTGTCGCCCACCGTGTCGGCTTCATCCCCCGCCTGTTCAGTCCTCGGTTCTGACCTGTGCGGTCGGAACACTCGTGCTTCACGGGAAGGCGGGGGTAATCGCCTCGAATCTGTATAAACACTCCGTATGGCTCCTGTCCTGGAAACCCGCTATCCTCTTTGTATGAGTGCGTGGCTATATCTGCTGGTGTGTACAGTCGGTCAACATCAATGCCGTCTGTATCACTTGAAAACTGATCCTTCCGTTCACCAAATCGCTCTCGCGTTGGACTGACTTTTGTCTCTTCGCACTCAGCTTCTGCCTCACGTATCGAACAAAGCTCATCTTCGTTGTACATACCGTGGTATGCTTAGCCATGCATCTTCGTCACGTCATGTTATCAAAACCAAACCTCAGACAAGTGGTCTTCGCTGTCTTTTGTGTGCAGGTTGTATGAGGTGGCGCGAACCCACAGAGATACGCCCGGAGCTATTACTGAAGTCCTCGATTGTCGATATTAGACGACCCTAAAGCACTCACATAGGATACTCCGCCACTCTTTTGCTACCAGTGGCACTTGCTTCAATTAACCATGTTTGGAGGAGGCGGAATGAATCCCCGAAAGATGAAGCAAATGATGAAACAGATGGGGATCGACGTGACAGAATTAGACGCAGAGGAAGTAATCATCAAAACAGCCGAGACAGAACTTCGATTTAGCGATCCACAAGTCACACGCATGGACGCACAGGGGCAAGAAACGTATCAGATTATTGGTGAGCCAACTGAGACAGACCGCACAGGGCTTGAGTCAGGCTCAGAACCAGAGTCAGCTTCAGCCTCACAAGCAGATTCCTCTACGGAAGGTATCCCACAAGAAGATGTGGCTCTTGTCGCTGAGCGAGCGAGTGTAACGCAGGAAGATGCTCGAGAGGCATTGAACACAACTAACGGTGACTTAGCTGCTGCAATCGCTGAACTGGAGTAACTCGGTGCAGTATCTGTTTGTCCACGAAGATCGCGAGTATGTTGCTCAACCAGGCGAAGAACTCCATAGTGACCTTGGTGTCTTAACAATCCCAGAGTCAATCACTCCTGGGGAGGTTATCGAGACACATCTGGGCGAGCCATTCGAAGCAAGACGTCTCCGAGGACCAGACCTGTTTCATCATCTCCAGCGAACGGGTGCCCCGATGCTCCCACGCGATATTGGTCTCATCATCGGTCATACAGGTATTGAACGCTCAGACTGCGTCCTTGATACAGGAACTGGTAGTGGTGTATTGGCCGCATACTTAGGCCGAGTTGGTGCTGAGGTTGTCTCGTATGAGCGAGATTCGGAGTTTGTAGAGGTTGCACGTGAGAACATGGAGACTGCAGGCGTGACCGCAAATGTCAGTATCCGAGCCGCAGATCTCTCTGATGAGCTGGATACCGAGTTTGAGAAAGCACCCTTTGACGTATTCACGCTCGATACTGGTGATGCGTCGAGTCTGATTACTGCGGCGCCAGATATCTTATCGCCCGGTGGCTTCGTGGCAGCTTACTCACCATTTATTGAACAGACACGAAATATTGCCCAGAATGCAGCAGATGTTGGGCTTTCAGAGATTCAAACTTATGAGACGATTCAACGAGAGATGGAATTTGGCGACCGTGGATCGCGCCCCAGTACAGCCGGAGTTGGCCACTCTGGATATCTAACATTCGCACGGTATCACCCCTCTCAGTGAGCCGAACGCACAGCCTCAAAAAATTCCTCACGATACTGCTCTCGGTGAGCCGAGTTGTTTCCTGGTAACGAAAGCGGGTATCCACTTCCACAGAGTAGATATTCCGTTTCGAACGGCCGGACACCAAATAGTGACTCAACCGGAATGACTGTCGAGTCATTAACCTGTAGCCTCCCTCGCAGTCGGTCAAAGGTGAGTTGATAATCTTCGATAGATATTTGGCTGGCACTTCTCTTGGATATTCGCTCGACACCCCGGGTCTGCAAAATATCCTGAAATTGTTGTGCGCTCTTTCTCCGAACCAACTGAGTGAGTGCAGACCGGACGGAGGTCTCTGGTGAGAATCGAACTCGAGTGACGAAAATAAATCGTAAGTGGTCGGATTGAGTCGAGGCTGATTTTATCTGACATCGTGTATCTTCATAGATCTGCGTGCGCGTTTTGACCGTGAGGAATTTGATATCAAATGGCGTTGCAGAGCGCGTTGTCGTCAACACCCAATGGTCATCTAACGTGATCGTTGGCGGTGGGATTGGGGACGCCACAGTTCAAGCTATTATTGTAAACTCATAGAAATGAATCCAAGGGTAAACCCAGTCTTGACCTATCTTCAGCAGTCATCGTCAGTGGTCGTCCTCGCGCCACCTGTGACCGCATTCTGTGCATGTAAAAAACCGCGTCTCTGACTCGTCAGCAGCGCGAATCTGTTTCATCTCGTACCGGGCCTTGTCGTGCCCACACTCTGGACAATTCACTGTCGTGGTTGGTCCGATTTCTTCCACATCGACTTCAGACATATCCACAACCTCGCTCTCCTCACGTGTTGCCGTTGAGGTCATATGCGCTTCCTCTGCACTATCTCGTTGCTTCTCAGACCCACACGCACTACAAACCCACTTGCCACCGTCAGTTTTCATCATTGATCCGCAGTCATCGCAAAACTCCATGTTACACCCAGAAACAATATTCAAGAACTTAAACGACCGGATTATTCTGTAGGAGTGAAATAGTGAATCTCTCTTGGATTGTTTTTTTATTTTTGTTGTCGCGCTGAGCTGAATCGTGTGGTATCTCTGAGCCGAGTATAACCTGGTCAACTTACTGTTTCTATCGCCTCAACAGAGAGTCGATACCTCTGCGTGGTCGCTCAAATCGGCAAGGAGGTGTACCGTCGTTCGAAAACGATGATTTAAGCCATCGCTCTCGAATGTAGTGAAGATGACTCTCTCAGAGGATGAGAAGGCACGACTCGCTGATGTTGTGCAACTACAACCCACCAAAAATAAAGAATTACAGGATCGGTGGAGTCTGGACTCAGGAAGTGCAGTTCACCAGTATCTCGAGAATCATCTGCAAGAGTATTATTATCGTGATGATAATAGCCTGATTAGAGCTACTGATGAAGCAGCGAATGTCGCTGATGTCGACCCTGGAGTAGAGGGTGACGATATCCCCTCCGTTATTCGTGTGTCCCCATTGCAGGCCTCCATTTTCGAACACGTTGCCGGTCCTGACGCTCGCTCGCAGAGTGTCGTGAGCGTGTTGCAGACGGTGCGGGAGGTGACCGAAGAGGAACCCACCGTTGATGATGTTCGTGAGGCACTTGAATCGTTACGACGAAAGGGTGTCCTTGAGCGAATTTATCGAACTGTGCCGACGTATCGACGTATCACAGAACGTGAGTCTATTGACGTTGAGCGACTGGGAGCTGTTGATACTGATACTGGTACTGACACAGAGACAGACACAGCAATCATCGAACGGATCGAATCAGACTTTCAGCTACCTGACTGACTGCTACTTATTTTCTGCTCGTGCACGCGCTCTCTCACGCCGTCGGGCCAGAAGCCACTTGATTCCCTTTCCAGGACCACCTTCAATTGGCCACCCGTGTGTACGCCATGTTGGCGGCTCAGGCTCGAAAGCGCGACAGTCACTTGAGCACTCTGCAGCCGTTTGTGTTTGCTGTTTTGCCTGACACCATGGAATCATTGAGTCTCCATACCGCCTCAGCTCGAAATGCCGACAATCGGGACGCATCGTCCGATGATAGGACCGCCATCCCCGGCCATAGACTCGCTCTGCCAAGATGAGTCGCTGCCGACGGCGGTCTGGCGGATGGTCCCGGGCCAACTCAGTAGATTGCCATAGCACGTCTGCATCTGTCCACGCCGTATCAGATGCATGCGGGTCAAACGCAATCGACAAGATACCTGCCTCGATGGGAATATCCTCAAGTAGCGCCGGTTCAACCTGGTTATCTGTCTGTTTTGTTGCCACCCAGACCTCATCAGCGAGTTGAGAATCAACATCGGTTGAGAGCTGCTGTCCCAAGTTCCTGGCTGCCGATGCATCCATGTCTGGTTTGTTTTCGATAGCGATGATCCGTCGTAGCCAGTCTGGATATTGAGCGATTTGCTTTATTTCGACACGATTGCTTTGCTTTCGAAGAGAGACGATATTTCGGTCTGCTGCGCGATGGATTGCCTCGCGCACGTACCGCCATGGGAAATCGGGTTCTGGGATAGCCTCACGGTACCACTGCCACGTCGGAGGTGCATGCCTGATGATACGAAGCAGATCACTGTCTAACGGTTGATCTCCAAAGACGCGTCGCTCAGCGAGTCCATCTGGGTCACACTCAAGAATGATGGTATCCCATCGCCGGTCTCTGGTCCCTACTTGTCGACCAACAATGACTCCACCAGCTCGTGTCTTCCCCGGCGGCCACGTCTGTTCAGCCCACCGGCACGTGAGGAGTTCAAACCCAAATTCAGCGTTTCCTGGTATCACTGTCCTCTCTCAGTGCGGACATAGCACCATTCGCCCACAGGGAGTACTCCAGTATGAAGAATTGCTAAGATGTCGTATCTCTGCTCGTGCATATGTGTTCTTCCCCTCACCACCTGTACGGAGGTGTTCTAACACGGGTATTCACGCCGACTGTCATCTCTGAACGATGCGTGGAAGGGCTATACGGTGGCGTCTGCGTTTCGGAAGCAGAACTCTGCAGTGTAGAAGCGTGGGATTCACTAAACAACGTAAGTGTGTCCATCTTGCTCATCGCTTCGATTCGCAAGTTCATTCAGATAGCTGTGTGCTTGTTTGAATATGTCGCGTGGCCCGTCCTGCGTGATTGTATTTACAGCCTGCTCATAATCTCTCCACTGGAGATCTCGATGCTCATTCGAGAGTTCTGCGCTTGCCTCAAATGACCGCGCAATAAACAGATGGACTGTTTTATGAATCGTATTACCTCCTGCTTCGAACACATATTCGTAATCCTCCCGAAAGCCATCGATAAGCCGGAAATCCTCAATTCCGGCCTCCTCTTGTACCTCTCTAATTGCCGTTTGCTGGAGTTCCTCTTCTCCCTCAACCCCGCCTTTTGGGAACTCCCAGTCCCCAGGGCGACTTTTCAGGAGAAGATACTCCCGTTGCCCGCGGGTGTCACGGAAGAGGATTGCCCCAGCGCTTACCGCTTCCACCGTCATTAAGATAATACATCGGACAACACAATAAGAGACTATCGGACAGGCTCATATCTGTGTTATCTGCTCGATAGTTGCTGAAAGCATATGTCACATGTCAACCGCCTCGGGGTCAACGAGGCTTGTCAGTGGACTCCCGTTCTAACCCGACTGGGCAGGCGTGTCGTCGCCGTTCACGTTCAACGTCCCTGAGTTGAGGGCCAGTTGAGTTGTGGCCCATCCACCGCGAGACGTCTGCCCGCAATGGATATACCCGCAGTATCGGACGGCGATGTTCTTCGCCGCATTGTCATCCGCATTCACCTCAGACAATCCAGACACTCGAACTCCCTGTCGTCACGATTGTCCTCGTCGCTACACAGTGCGAACACCGCTGACTCGTGTACGCGGGACTGTCTCCACGAACAACGCCGTGGCTTCCATCTTGTACTCCACGAGTTCCACGAACTTCGCATACACCCACTGCTGGAACTTCGACCCGCTGGCGATGTTCTCGCGGATGTGGTCAAGATTCTCGAAAAGAATGCCGTCTACATCCGCGTTTTGGGATTCCACGATGAGGTCGTTGGCGCGGTTATGCAACCACTCCAGCGACCAATCCGAGAAGCGACTGCCGATGGACTGAATCGTGAGGTGAGCTGGCCGTGTGCCCGTCTGTTGCAGGCGGGCACGGCGTTTCTCGGACTGCTCTCGCTTGTAGGCACTCCCGATGAACTCTCCTGTGGAGGTGACGGCGAACGCGCCAGTCACGTTCAGGTCAACACCGAGAACCACTCCGTTCTCGGAACCATCATGACCGTGGCTCAGTTCTTGCCGTTCGTTTGCGTCACCCTCGTCGTCAGTTCAGCGTGAGGTGTAGGGAGAACGTGTCGTTCTGCTCGTCGTACTGGAGCGTGGCGCTGGAGGCATCCCAGTCATCACTCTCGTCGTCCCTGCCGAGTGTCTTCGCGTTCGTCCTCGGGGGGAAGGACGTACTCAGTGGTGACTCTGCCGTTCGGCGTAGAGAGCGTTGCGTGGCCGTCGTTGAACGTCGCGGAGCGTTTGTCGTAGACGACGCTCCACGAGTCGAACTCGGGTTGACTCGTCTTCTCGCCGTCCGTGAGTTTCTCAACGCCTGCATCGACCGCTTCGATGCCCGGCGGATGCCTCTCTGGACGAGATTGGCGGTGAGGTCGGTTTCTTCGCGCGACTCGTCGTACAGGGCGTCTTCAGCTTTGCTCTTGCTGGTAACACAGTCGTCGTCGTAGCGCCACGCCCATTCGCTGGGACGGTTGGCGCAGGCAGAAATTGGGCTTTGGTTTGTTGGAAGTCGCCACGACGCTTTTCGGGCACGTCGAGTTTGATGGGCACGGTGCGTCGTGGCGTGTCGTCCATTCGTAGTTCACATTCACGGCTGTTGCCTTATCAAAGTAAAGCTGTGGATGGGGGAGTCCCCCTGCCATCGTCGCGTGGTTTGTGTCATTGAGTGTCGGCTTCCTCCCCGAGCTCACGGGTCGGGGCATCCGCCTCGTACCGCCTGTGAATAGGCGAGCTTTTACTATTGACTGTTGTAGAGCACCCTACCCCCATCTTATCTATGACTTTCGTCACCAAACTTCAATTCCTCTCCGGTGACCGTCCACAGCTTGATGAACAGGTATCTGAATTGAAAACGCTCTTGGAACGAAAAGGAGCAGAGTGTAAAGGTCCCCATGCAGAGCCGCCAACCGAAAAATACGTTCCGCAGTACGCGACGCTTCAACCTGGACAGCAATTTGACTCGTGGGGATATACCGTCTATAGCCGGAAGCTCGAGATTCATGGCAACGACCACACTGCGAAGGAAGTCGCCATGATGGATTTCCCCTCAACTATCAGAGTCGAAATCACCGTCGAACAAAAACATCCATCTGGATTCCCTCAAAACTCTTGATTCCTGCCAGCATCTAATGACATATGAGTAATGCTGAGCGAGTTGACTTTCGTCGCGACCTTCACCAACATCCTGAGCCTGCGTGGTGTGAGTATTACACGACTGCACGAATAGTCGACGCACTTGAGACACGAGGTATCGATCGAATACTTGTCGGTCCAGAGATTCTGCAATCTGGAAGACGTGGTGTCCCCTCAACGAGCACGCAACAAGAGTGGAAAGAGCAGGCGCTCGAGGCTGGTGCACGAGAAGATATCGTTAGTCGTCTCACAGATGGTCAGACAGGAGCGATGGCGGTGATCGAAAACGGTCCTGGCCCAACTGTCGCGTTGCGTGTTGATATCGATGGGCTCCCCATCACCGAGGACACTACCGATGAACACCTTCCATCGACTGCAGGATTTCGGTCTACTCATGAAGGATATATGCATGCATGTGGCCACGACGGGCATGCGACGATCGGTATCGGTGTTCTTGACCAACTACTTCAATCTGAGTTTGACGGCACAGTCAAAATTATTTTTCAACCTGGAGAGGAGCAAATCGTTGGCGCTGAGCCAATTGTTCACGCTGGAATCATTGACGATGTTGATTACCTCTATGCGACTCACCTCGGCCTTGACCACCCGACAGGGACGATTGTCGCAGGAATCTCTGAATTCTTGGCCGTCTCACAATTTGAAACCTCCTTTTATGGATCTGCAGCACACGCAGGGGCACACCCCGAATCCGGAGAAAATGCGGTTCAAGCTTTAGCTGCTGCCGTGCAGAACCTCTATGCGATTCCTCGCCACTCTGAGGGAGCTACCCGTGTCAATGTAGGCACTGTCTCAGGTGGCACTGCAACGAATATTATTCCGGAGTCAGCGACAATTAGCGGTGAGATTCGTGGTGAGACGACTCAACTCATGGAATCAACAGAAACGCAGGCGCATCAGATCATGGAATCGGCGGCCAGAATGCATGACTGCGAAATGGAGATCGATACGATGGGTCGCGCACCCTCCGCAGAAAGTGATTCTGAGTTGATTGAGACAGTTGCCACGGTAGCAGGTGAAACCGCGCAGGTTGAATCGGTCGTCCGGCGCGATAGCCTTGGTGGCAGTGAAGATGCAACACATATGATGCGACACGTCCAACAAAATGGCGGGAAAGCGACGTACGTCGCTATTGGGACAGATCACCCTGGTGGCCATCACACTCCAAGATTTGATATTGACGAACAGTCTCTCGAAATTGGAGTTGCGGTTCTCGCAGACGCAATCACTAAAACGTTGCATGAGCCGTGAGCGGGTGTATCTTCCCGAGAATCTCAAACACCCGACTCGATAGCTGGTTTGCGTCGTTCAAATCTCGATTGTGGCTTTTTGTCTCTCAGTCAGTCTGGGAATTGGTGGGCTCTCGACTTCCAGCTCAGTTTTGTGACACCAGATTGGTCTTGATCAACAGCGCAGCCCCGAAGAAGACTGCATTCGGTCAGTTAGCAAAAGCCGCCGATGTGACTCCCTTCATTTGTGGCTCGATGGTGTCACCTCGCATTCTTCCTGACTCTGGGTAAGTACGCTTGAGAGAGTCCGTCAGTTTGGAAGGACATCGTTGATCTGTGGCCACTCGATGAATTGTCATCGGGATGTACTGCCTCCAAACGCCGTCAGAGGTGTCGTTGACGCCTGCTGTGTGCAGGGTGGAAGGTCCTATCGACAGGGATCTGCGCGCTGGAAAGCACACCTTGGTCGACAACTCGGTGGCAACGGCGTTCCACGCAAGAGCGTCCTTGAGAGCCGAGGAAACGCGCCAGCTGAGTATCCACTTCGTGGATTCCAGGTTATTTAAACGCGGGAGAAAATAAGATATCTGATATCAGATTCGATACTAATTTATTGACCTAACTGCGTGGTGACCCGATACTCGAAAGGAATTGTGACTTCCACACCGTGCCGCTGGTTCTGATTGAGTGCGAGTTGGAAGTTCGATAGTGAGATTTCTCTGTTGAGCGTAGGGGAGATTAGTCATATATCGGGTAAGTCGAAATGGAACGACTCATCCCGCCTCTCGACCAAGCTCAGATGAAATCCGTTTTTTCGAGTCAGCTTTCTATATGACCGACGTCCCGACCATGAGAACAACCCATTAGTTGTTGCCTCTGTAGCGGCACGCAGGGCAGCGGGCTCAAAGAATGACTGCGTGATGAGGAATGCTCCTGAGAGTGTTGGATTTATTTTTCCCACCTGTGTCGCTTTCTCAACCATAGTCTGAACTCGCGGAGCAGCTGTCGGCTGTCGACTTGAGTGTATATCAGCAACGAACAATGGCTCCCCAACTGTATTGCGGAGAACCAGATCAAAGGTTCCCTCAAACGAGGAATCGACCGACTCAACTTGGACCATTTCTCGGCATCCGACCCGGTCAATATCGTCTAATTTATTGAAGATTCCACCAAGCTCGGCTATATGATTCGTCTCCATGATCTGAAACGGCACATCAGTCACCAACCACCTCACGAACCCAAATGCCGCTGTCCCGTGTAGGAATGGTTCATATAATTCGCCCTCGATCTCAACCTCGTCGATATCGAATTCAGTATGATACTCAATTGAAATATTCTCACGAAGGTCTTCGACGCTCCCTGAATCCTGTTCGATATGAGAAAGAGTCGTTGCCTTTTGATTATCATATCGTATAAAGAGACTTGTTTGGCTCAGTGCCTTCATCGGGGACAGGCTCTCTCGATTTGAGGATACCTCTTTGACTGCTGAAAGCTCGGTCTGTAATTCATCATTCTCACGAGACAATTCCTCGCGCTTTGCCTCCAGAGAATCAATGCGGTCACGAAGCGTCTGATTTGTGTTGCTGAGCGTATCGCATCTACGCCGAAGTTCATCCCGTTGCTCTGTCATCACGGATAAACGTTCCTCAAACGCTGACAACCGCCCTCGCAACCGCTCAACTGCGAGTGGGTCTACTTCCTTGCTGGGTCCTGACGAATCAATCGTATCGTTTTCAGCCTCAGGGATCGAGTCCTCCGGTGGTGCAGTCGACGTCGATGTGCGCTTCACCGGGCCCGTGGGCTCGTTCTCCTGGCTCTGTGATGCCCGTGGGACTGTCTGTTGAGTGCTCTCCTCACTCGACAAGAGAGGATCTTGAGCGCGTGCGTCTGTCGGCCTCTGCTCGGCAGGTTCAGGTGATTCGCCCACCGGAGTCATGTCGGTTTCATCTATAGCAGGTGATGACGCTGTCTTATCCTCATCGGCGTCAATCTCTCCGTTCTCAAGACTCTCATCGTTCGACGACTGGACCTCAGCATCAGCGTCATCGTCACCGCCACGATCTGATGTATTCGTACTCTTTTGATGTGAGACTGTGCTACTCCGTTTTGCGGAGCGGTCATCAACCTCTCTCTCAGTCGGATTATCATCATTATTGGATTTGACTGCAGTTACTGACTCTGGAAGCTCAATGATATCAACTGGAGTTTGATGCACTGCATAAATACCAACCTCATCGATAGCCTGGTCGTATGCGTCTTCACCGGTCATCAATCGGCCTCCTGCTCCGACAAAAGCGACATGCGTCGACTTTCCGCCGTGAAAGATCGTATAATAATCGCCTGACAGCACATTTTCGGATAGCTCAATATATCCGGTAAACCCGCTTTCCTCTAGCGTGTCCATTGCCTCTGCAAGAGGCTGTTCGTTAGTGTAATACTGTGCAGTTGGATCGACATCAGCTTCCTTCATCACGGCCAATAACGGTAATCCTCGGTCTGGGCTTCTCGCTGCAGTGAGTGACACTGCCTCAAAGTCCTCTAACTCTGCATCGATGATTCCGATAATATTCCCACTCAATAGAAAGATCCCGGCGTTTCCATTTGTAATCACTCCGTTGAACTCACGTTCAACGAGGGTGACAAGACCTCGATATCCATCTGTGATGGGCACTGTCTCCCACTCTGCAATGAGTGATTTTGTCCAACCGATCATGATCTATGAGTCATACAGATGCGACGCTGAGACTGCGAGCGAGGCAGAGATAATTGCGACTGCAAATCCACCTGCAGCTACTACCTGGTCACCGGTGACCCCAGCAATGAACATTCCTCCCACGCCAGTTGTGGCGATAACAGAGAGCACGATCGTTAGTCCGAACGCCTTATCTGATGTATTCGATGCAGTCTCCATGCTTTGATCACTCGCTGGATAAGACTTAGTTCATTCGCACACCGACTTTGCTGTCTATCAATCGTTGCCTGCTGAGGAAACAACAAGAATATTTCGAATGCTTAGCTGTGAATGAGGGACTCCTACTCCGCCTTCGCGAGCGAGGGGATACAGCGCCCGCACGAGTTTATTGTCCTTTCTCCACCACGCTATCCGGTCAAATGAGGGAGTCCGATACTCGCCACGCCTCCGACAGTGCTCAAGCGCGTCGGTCTCAAGTGTCCATCCGAGGGGGGAGAGACACTCTGACTCCAAATCATGAAGCGAAGCCGACTGCGGAGTTTGGAGTCGCTGTGTCCAGAGAAGCTCCGACACAGAAACAGCGTCCCCTCAATAAGGAGAGCTCGGAGGGGGGTCGTTCACTTACCTGAGGCTTCTCACGAATGGAGGTGTTATTCGATACTCACGTGCGACGACTGCTTATTCAGTGCTAAATTAGCAGCAATTTCGGCGTTCCGCATCGCATATTCTGCTGTGTGCTGAAGAGATACCAATACTTCACGGATCTGTAGTAACTTGGCGTTCGGCATATCTGGTAAGTCACTGAGGATCTCTGTCTCTCTATTCCGTATTTTCTTGAATAAACTACGTGCCGCAACTGTCTTGTCGTAATCTCGTTCAACAACAGATTGGACAGCTATCTGAGTTATTTCATCCACTTGGTCAGTAAAATCGCGAATCCGACGCATTGCCGTGTCATTGACTTCGATCAAGTGGTCCTCACTGTTGACCACCGTCGTGGCAATATCCTCTGCATTGTCTGCGGTGAGTTCAAGATTTTTCGCCACTGACCGATATCCAATGAGCGGGAATCCGGAACTCAATCCGACTGCCCGGGCTAAGTTTGGATTTTGATAGGCGGTAAATATGAGCCGCAATAAAAGGACAAATATTTTGTTTGCCTGTCGTTCTCGATTGAGTGCCCGCTGTGCTAAGTCAGGATTCCCATGTGCGAACGATTTCACTGCCTCACCGCGCATTGTGCTGCCAGTGTTCTCAAGCCGCTCAAGTAAATTATTAAGTGTGAAATCCTCTGGATCCACCGAGCACCTAATAGCAATTGTTTCCGGTGTCTCTTCAATAACTCCCAGTCCCATGAGTTGGGTCTCAGCCTTGTACACCGCGTTTATGTGCGCGGAATTCAGAGTTCCATTAGTTTTCTTAACATGTATCACACGCCTTCCGAGTACATATTGTGCGACAATAGCGCGCTCAAGCGCCTCTGCTTCAAGATTATCAGCAGTGATGATTGCTGAAGAATCACCTTTGCTAGCTGACTCTGGGAGCACAGTCAGCGTTCCTTTACCACCCATCCGAACAGACACCTCATCTCCTTTTTCTACATCATGTGCCCTTGCCCATTCTGCAGGCAAGGTCATTGCAAGCGTCGATGGCCCGAGTCGCTGAACCTTCCGTGTCTCCATATGTCACCGTTGTTATTGTGCATACCTTAAGCTTCGCTAGTGATATATTGATTAATTCTAGGAATGAATTCACATCCGGCTAACTGATAGACTCCTAAAACCGAACAGTACCACGAAACCTCTCGGTATAATGTATCCTGCGAGTAATCAACACCTGTGTGCTATCTGAGCAAGGAGGATTGCCGGCGCGTATACACTCCTGCGCTATCGTATTGCGGCAAGAGATAACAGAAGTCGAAATCTGAGAGCAGTGCTCAACTGAATATCCACACACAGTATCAAATATATTATTGACACGACGGCAGGGATAACAGCACTCCTCAAGTGATTTCCATCAATCGACGTTCATATCGGCCAACTCTGACTCTGGTCCAGCCTCGAAGCGACTCGTCAAGTGATGGATCACCACTGTCAATACGGAGTTGACCAAGACGGTCCAATTTTTGCTTCGAAGCGACGACGCTAAACTCACTCTGTCGGAGGACAGATGGGGATAATTGTGGGTTTCCTCGGCCGAACACAAATCCCTGTCCTCCAATGGGTGTGACAAGTATATGTGACCCTCCGTGGTCGTGAATCGCTTCGAGAATCGTCGTCTCAGACACATCCCGGCCGATCATTGTCTGATCATGATACAGATCAACACCAAGCGGGCTCCCTTCAACGCCCAATTCCGATTCGATACGCTCAATCGTCCCACCAGGGCCGAGTATGATGAGCCTTTCATCAGCTGTTATGTCCTCGGCAACGCCAGTTGCAAGCCTATCAATATCACCGGCATAACTTGCCTTTGCAGACTGCACCTGCGGCGACAGTGGGACCTTAACCACAGCGTTCACCTCCGGCTGAACCGTCCCTGAGCGGTAGCTTTCTTCATTAATATCCATCACTTCTCGACTCTCGGTCTCATCGAAGCCCCGCAGAATAGAGCCAACATCCTCAGGGGTCACTGCGAACACTGATGAGTATACTTTGACGCCGGCTGGTATCCCAATCATTGGGATCTGCGTGTCCTCTAAGACTGACCCGACGTCACTGGCTGTCCCATCACCTCCGACAAACACGACTAACTCAACCGCTTTCTCAACAAATTTGGTAGCGGCCGCAATTGTGTCTTCAGCACTCGTGTCAAATGGAGTTGAAACGGCCTGTAACGGGGCCCCGCATATCATAGGATCGAACCCTGCGTCCGAGAGCACTTCTGAGCCCATTGGACTCTCCCAAGTGAGGAACGATACCTCTGAATTGAGATCTGCAATCGTAGTGAGCGCACGTAATGCTTGCTCTCTCGCCTGTGGCGTCGCTCCGCGTGCACGTGCCTCTGCCACTTTATTGTCAGTTCCTTTTAATCCAACTCGGCCGCCCATCCCTGCGATGGGATTCATCACGAACCCAACGCGCATAGAGTCTATTCACAGTCATCGGTCAAAAAGAACGCCACTTGGAATGAGTACTATTCGCAGCAAACAAAGTCCAGACGACACGCTGTCTCGAATCATGTCGCTGTGTTGACTACTCGAAGCGTCCGGCTTCACTCTGTAGGCGGAACAGGCCGAGTGGGGATCGTTCCCGATTGAAATCGAAGATTTCCGTTCTCATGATGACGCTGTGCGTCTCAAACCACTTGTCCTCAAAGTCATTTCCCCAGACAACGATGACGGCACCGCCCTGTGACGGTGGGCGGAGAACCAGGGCGATATTGGGCTTCGCAATGTTCTCGAACAAGCTGAGGTCTTCGGGCCGAAGACAGTCGACCATGGCTATGTCGCGAAGTGTCTCGGCGACCACCCGGTGGAGACGAAGAACGCGAGTCGGCTTACGCTCCCGATACGGTCTCGACGAGCTGTGGCTGAGGCCCCTCAGCGAGCAGTCTCAAAGATCAGCGAAATAAAGAACTCGCACGATGGAAACTGGTAACAAACCGTTATTCAACTCGCGCGTGTATTACCTATTATGTCGAAGAGCAGTTCGCCGAAGGGAATGGCGGTGTTTGAAGCTCTCTCTCAGCCAGTTCGCCAGGCTCTCTCTACACGCGGCTTTAGCACACCAACCAAACCACAACGTCGTGCAATCCCTCCGTTGGTAAACGACCAAAATACACTCGTCCTTGCGCCGACGGGCACTGGAAAGACTGAAACAGCGATGTTACCAGTATTTGATGCGATCGTCCAGGCGGATGAGGAATCTCGGGAGGGGTTCTCTGCGCTATATATCACGCCTCTCCGCGCTTTGAACCGAGATATGCAGGATCGGCTTGAGTGGTGGGGGGAAAACCTGGATATCGACATCGACGTTCGGCATGGAGATACCACACAGTATCAGCGTCGGAAGCAAGCGAACGATCCACCTGATGTTCTTGTGACAACTCCAGAGACTTTGCAAGCGGTACTTACTGGTTCGAAACTCCGTGGTGCGCTCACTGACGTAGACCACGTGATTATCGATGAGGTCCACGAACTCGCATCTGCAAAACGTGGCGCACAGCTCACGGTCGCACTTGAGCGACTTCGTGCGCTTGCAGGCCGTTTTCAGCGAATTGGCCTCTCAGCAACCGTTGGATCACCATCAGAGGTTGCTCGCTTTATGACCGGAGATCGCACCTGTGCGGTCGTTGAAGTCGATGCTGGCGCTTCGATCGAATTCAGTGTCACCGAGCCATCGATTCGAGAGAGTGATGAGACCCTTGCTGGAGAGTTGGCAACGGACACGACTGTCGCGAGTCACGTGCGCTGTATACGAGAGATCGTCGATGCACACGACTCGACGCTCATCTTCGTCAACACGCGACAAACAGCAGAAGCGCTGGGGTCACGGTTCAAATCACTCGATGACCCGATTGAACTCCATCATGGGTCGCTCTCGAAATCGGTCCGAGTTGATGTTGAAGACCGATTCAAGCAGGGTGAACTAAATGGTCTCGTTTGTACGTCCTCAATGGAGCTTGGTATCGATGTCGGACGTGTCGACCACGTCGTCCAATATGGAAGTCCACGAGAAGTCGCACGCCTGCTCCAGCGAGTCGGCCGAGCCGGTCATCGTCAAGATGCTCTCTCAACGGGAACGATTATTACTGACTCTCCAGATGATACTCTTGAGTCAATTGCGATTGCTCGACGAGCCACGGCTGGAGTCGTTGAACCGGCTCGAATTCATCACGGGAGCTTGGATACTGTTGCTAACCAGATCGTTGGAATCATTATGGATGAAGGCGAGATTAGCGCTCGGGTTGCATACGAACGCCTTACCGCAGCGTATCCATTTCGTGACCTGACCGAGACACGTTTCAGGACGATTGTTGATGAACTTGCCTCAAATCAATTACTCTGGAGAGACGAGGAGACCGACCAGCTCGAGAAGTCCAGCGGGACATGGCAGTACTTCTATGCGAACCTTTCGATGATTCCCGACGAGGAAACATATGATGTTCGCGATATGTCTGCGCGGGGCCAGATCGGCACACTAGATGAGCGATTTGTACTGAATTTCGCTGAGCCGGGTGCGACATTTATTCAACGTGGAGAAATGTGGCGAATCAATGATATCGATGATGAGGAAAATCAAGTCAATGTGACACAAATTGAGGATCCAAGTGGTGAAGTGCCTACCTGGACCGGGGCAGAGATACCTGTCCCTCCGCACGTTGCCCGCGAGGTTGGTGAGATCAGACGAGTTGCTGCACAGCAATTCAAGCAAGGAGCACCACTTACACATGTCGCCCGCGAACTCTCATCGCGATATCCTGTCGATGAGGACACTCTCACCTCAGCGTTGGACCCGATACGAAAGCAAGTCACAGAAAACTATCCGGTTCCCTCAGATCAGACGGTCGTGATCGAGTCGACACCACGTCAAATCACGCTGAACGCAACTCACGGACACCGCATCAACGAGACACTTGGTCGAATGCTCGCTGCAATGGTCGGACAGAGGACAGGCTCTTCAGTAGGGATAGAGGTCAGTCCATACCGGATTGAGTTAGAAGTCCCACGAGATGCGACGATTGGAACTGTCAGGTCGGTACTCACCGAGACCGCCCCTGATCATCTCTCTGCAATATTGGAGTTGTCACTCAAGAACTCTGATACATTGAAGTTCACACTTGCACAGGTGGCCGCCAAGTTTGGCACACTGAAGCGATATCAGGGTCGCAAGCGATTTGGTGCTGATCGACTTCTTGCAGCGCTTGAAGACACTCCAGTGTTCGATGAGGCAATCCGCGAAGTCTTTCACACTGATCTCAATATCCCAGCGACTGAACAGCTTCTCTCTGAGCTGCAATCTGAGGAACTCACGATAAAAACAGCGCGTGAACAGACACCGATTGGAACAGGTGGACAGACAGGTGGTCGTGAGCTTCTGGTGCCAGAGAATGCGGATGCAAGTGTGATCAAAACCGTTCGTGAGCGGATTGAAGGTGACCATGTCAGACTCATTTGTCTCCATTGTCAAAACTGGGAGACGCGTCGAGAAGTAAGCCGAGTGCGTGAACAACCGACATGCCCTGAATGTGGTGCAACCCGTATCGCATGTGTCAACCCATGGGATCAAGACACTTCGACAGCATTGCAACAGAGTCAAAAGGATAGCGATGCTGAGCGACTCGTCCAGCGAGCGTATAAATCTGCAAATCTCGTCCAGAGCCACGGGAAAGAGGCTGTCATCGCGCTCGCCGGCCGTGGAGTGGGCCCACAAACCGCAGCCCGTATTATCGGCAAACTGCGGAAAAACGAGGCTGATTTCTATCGAGATATCCTCTCAGCAGAGCGCCAGTACGCGCGCACACAGTCATTCTGGGATTGAGCGCTGACCGGTCTTTTCGAGATTCGAGATAGCTTTCTGGAAGTGTTCTGGAGAGACCGAAAGTTCATCACGTCGGGCATTGGCTGCCTCAGGGTGGTCAACTGCATCAACCACATCCTCAATGGCATGCAGCACCGCCTCACGGACGACCGAGGCGATCTCCGCCCCCGAGTATCCCTGCATCAACCTCGCCAGTTCCTCAACGTCGGCAGCCTGCCCGATTGGTTTTTGATCGAGGTGAACCTGTAGAATCTCTTGTCTGGCGTTCTGATCAGGTTCAGGCACCTCAACGTGTGTTTCGAGACGTCCAGGTCGTAACAGCGCTTCATCAATCGCCTCTCGACGATTCGTTGCAGCAACAACAACCAACTGCGGGTGGTCCTGCAGCCCATCCAATTCAGTCAGTAGTTGCGAGACAACACGCTCACCGACACCCGAGTCAGACCCCATTGAACCACGGTTCGTCGCGACCGCATCGATCTCGTCGAAGAATATAATTGCTGGCGCTGCCTGCCTTGCCCGATCGAACACCTCCCGCACGGCCTTCTCTGATTCACCGACATACCGATCTAATAACTCGGGTCCTGCGACCTGAATAAAATTAACACCGGACTCACCAGCGATTGCTTCCGCTAATAGTGTCTTCCCAGTTCCGGGAGGGCCGTACAATAATACCCCCGTCGGTGGAGATGTATTTGCAGCCTCGAACAGCGGCCCATAGCTCAGTGGCCACATCACAGCTCGCGTCAGCGCATCTTTTGCAGGTTGAAGTCCACCCACGTCATCAAAATCAGTCGTTGGCGACTCAGCGACATACTCCCGCATTGCTGAGGGCTCTACTGCGGAGAGCGCGGTGTCGAAATCTCCCCGCTGTACGCTCAGGCTCGTTAAATTGGTATCACCCTGCAGCGGGTCTCCCCGTCTGAGTGCGGTCATCGCGGCCTCTGTCGTGAGTGACTCAAGATCAGCGCCGACAAACCCATGTGTTTGCGCAGCGACTTGGTCTAAATCGACGGTATCGGATAGTGGCATGCGACGGGTATGCACCTCTAAAATCTCTCGACGACCCTGTTGATTAGGAACTCCAATCTCAATCTCACGATCAAATCGCCCACCGCGGCGAAGGGCCGGATCAAGTGTATCAACGCGGTTTGTGGCTCCCACGACGACCACATCACCACGTGCATCGAGCCCGTCCATGAGCGACAACAATTGACCAACGACTCGATTTTCGACGTCACTTTCATCATCCCGAGCAGCAGCAATCGAGTCAATTTCGTCGAAGAAAACAATCGCAGGGGAATTATCACGGGCGTATTCGAACTTCTCACGGAGACGCTCCTCTGATTCACCCTTATATTTCGACATGATCTCGGGCCCATTAATATTGACAAATGTTGCTTCCACCTCGTTGGCAACTGCCTTTGCGATCATTGTCTTACCTGTCCCAGGCGGTCCGTACAAGAGAACACCTTTTGGTGGGTCGACTCCGAGGTGTGCGAACACCTGTGGATTATCAAGTGGGAGTTCAATCATCTCTCGTACCAACTCCAGCTCCTCATCGAGTCCTCCGATATCTTCGTACGTCACTCGCCCAGCCTCAGCCTGGTCGCTTCGCTCAGGTGAGGGCGCTGTTTGTGTGTCTCCTTTCTCAGCCCCTCCCTGCTCAGTCGTCGGGCGGTCACCGACTGGGGAGACGACCTGTTGTGCTGTGCCAGCAGAGTCAATCTTGAGCGTTGTCGAGTCAGTGACTCTGACACGTCCATCAGGCGTTGTTTCACTGACAACAAACGCCTCGCTACTGAAAGACTCGAAATGAATCCGCTCACTGGGTTGAATTGGTCGGTCCCGAAGCGCCCGCTTTATGATTTCGACCGAGTCCTGACCAAAATCGACGCGTAGTGTGTCTGGGAGCGTGAGAGTGACCCGGTCTGCGTCTTCGATGTCAATTGCATGGACGAGCACCGTATCACCGACAGTGACTCCTGCGTTCTCTCTGGTGTCTGCATCAACGAGTAATACGTTCTCACTCACCTCTGGACGAGCAGGCCACACCTTCGCAACGGTCTCCCTGTCGCCTGCGATAACAATTGTTTCACCGCTCAGTATTCCTAATTCTCGTCGGACTGCGTCGGGCACGCGGGCGATACCACGTCCTGCATCTTGCTTCTCGGCGGCCTTCACCGTGAGTTCGATACTCGTATTCTCACTCATATGATGTCTATGCGATGAACACCCTTTGTGTTGTCTCTATACCATCAGCTAATCCGTGTCAACGAATTCATACGACTCTTCAGTCCAGTCATCTTCGACGAATACGAATACCCGACCTCTTGCGGTCTCGATATCTGCTTCAATCCGGGTTCGCTGGCCCTCGAGTCGAGTCGCTGTCACTCCAGGAAAGATTTGATTCGTTTCCTCAGGCGCAAGCACAACCCGACCAACCCCTGTCGCGCGTAATACATCATCATGCGTTGTTCGATCGTTAATATACATCATCACTCCCTTCGTCTCAGTTGGGTCACAAACCAGAACATGCGTCGCCTTCCCAGGAGACGTAGTCAATGCACTCTCAACTGCCTCAGGTACTCCGCGATAAACTGTCGTCTTATCGTCGAGATACGTCACCTGAATCCCGTAGTCTAACAACGAAATAGAAAGTGTTTCTGGGGCGATAGTTGTTCGGACGCTCATATACTATACTACAGTAGAGATTTCAAAAACATCGTCATCCTGTACGAGCAACCGCTACATCTTTCCGTCCGCTAAGTGCTAATTGGATATGCACGGTCGCGCAGTCGCACTTGGCGCAGGGACGATTCTCAATGCCCTTTCAACAGGCATTGGGTCTGCATTTGCACTCGATATGGAACTCACAGCGACGGTCGAATTTGAATCATCTGACGAGATTAATGGGATCATCGAAGGAAATCAGAACGCTGACACACGTCTTATCGAACGATGTGTCTCAAAGGTGGTGGAGAAATACAGTGCGACAGTCGATATGGAAGACGATATCGGGGCAACTGTGACAACTGAGACCGAGATACCACTCGCTGCAGGTCTCAAGAGTTCCAGTGCTGCTGCGAATGCGACGATTTTAGCAAGTGCCGATGCACTCGGGGTCTCGATAGATCCGCTGGAGGCATGTCGACTTGGTGTTGACGCAGCCCGTGAAGTTGGTGTTGCTGTCACGGGGGCATTTGACGACGCGTCGGCTTCCATGCTGGGCGGCGTCACCGTGACGGATAATACAACAGATGCTTTGTTGAATCGCGACACGGTTTCGTGGGATGCGCTCATCTATATTCCCCCTGAACAGGCCTACAGCGCGGACGCAGATGTTACTCGCTGTGAATCTGTCTCTCAGATAGCGAATATCGTCGCGGATATGGCGCACGCTGGGGACTTTGCAGATGCAATGACGCTCAACGGACTCGCCTTTTCTGCAGCACTCGGATACTCCTTTGAGCCAGCAGTTGAGGCGATGCCCCATGCCGATGGTGTTTCACTCTCCGGGACGGGCCCAAGTATGGTAGCCGTTGGCGACCGTGCCGAGTTGTCGGCAGTTGAATCGAAGTGGAACGAACGCCCCGGTCAGGTATTATGGACGCAGACTCGAAATGACGGAGCACATGCATGAATAACGATCAAAGTACGACAGGCGAGGATACTTCACTGAACAACCTCCGCGAAGAAATTGAATCAATAGACCGCGAATTGGTTGAGTTGATTGCGAGACGAACATACGTTGCTGACTCGATTGCTTCTGTCAAGAGTGAACGTGGTCTTCCAACGACAGACGAGGCTCAAGAGAGTCACGTGATGGAGCGTGCTGGGCAGAATGCTGAACATTTTGATTTAGACTCGAATATCGTGAAAGCTGTTTTTCGGCTGCTCATTGAACTCAATAAAGTGGAGCAGCGCGAGAGTCGATGAGAGTATGACAATATATTATTCTATTGCAGTGCCGGGTTTCTCATTGTTCCCGTGAGATATTTGCGATGATGTAATGGAATCATGACGCGTGCCATCAAGAGTGAATAGCACGGGACCGACAGCTTTGAGACCATCTCATATTCCTCTTGGAGCTCTACGATACGGCACTGGCTGAAGCGGTTTCCACCTATCTTTTTCAAGGAGAGAATCCCGCCGTTTACGGCGGGCGTCCGACACCGCCTCCACGAACCACTGCCGGTGGCCGGCCTGGAACCCAAACGC
>UEYZ01000048.1_pt1 | contig 22676 bp, 25 predicted proteins | sample 1903591 | NCBI WGS metagenome assembly UEYZ01 (sample SAMEA4776352, study PRJEB27445) | saltern metagenome | biome: Hypersaline environment; feature: solar saltern; material: Pellet | place: Spain | collected 2014-08 | depth 0 m | reverse complement strand
AGTGAAGTACCTCGGAGACAAGCCTCGCACCGTTATGTCCGTGCCGTCCAGAAACGGACGAAGGCGAATTTCAGCCCCCTCGGTCTCCTGCTTGCGCGGTTGACTGGAATTCACACCCGAACGCCCGATTGTGTCCGCGGGGGCCGGCGGCTCCACCCGTCCCCGCCCGACAGCACTCGTCTCACCACGCCAATGACGCGGTATTTGAGAGGTGCCGCATTTCAATCAGCCACACGACCGCTTCATCTTGATGTCTTCAATATCTGTCGCGGTCGTTATATTTCAATCTGAAACGTCGCTTCAGAAACATTCGTGTCGGCTCTCGGGGTCAGATCAAAGCCCTGATGCCTTGCTCATGTGTAGACCCATTGAACGGACAACGTTCGTAGACAGAGACGAGATTGAGCGTTGACTCACATCCGCGACGCATTCCTTTTTATAACGGCTTCCCTCAACATGGATGTGAGCATACGCGATGCAGCGATGAATGCATACCGGGAGGCCTTACCAGCATTAACCGCTAGCGTCGCTGGTGGACTGATTGCTGGTGTCGTCTTCGGAGGAATGCGAGCAGAGTTACGCACTGTTCCTGGACTATTGGTTCTCGTCCCAGCCCTGTTAGCCACCCGCGGGAACGTATATGGCTCATTGGGTGCACGTGTCTCAACGGGGCTGCATCAGGGACTTATCGAACCTCGATTTCACGATATCGATGAACGACTCGTTCGAGCGACAGGAGCAGCTCTATTCAATGGGTTGCTTGCTTCGGCGTTCGCAGCATTAGTTGTCTTCAGCGTTCTCTCATTCGTTGGGACAACAGTCGCCTCCTTTCTCACGCTTATCGCTATTGCGGTGATTGCAGGTATCTTCTCCGGGAGCGTCCTGATTATCACCGTCATCACGGCAATTTTTCTTGGCTACCAACGCGGCCGCAATCCTGACGACCTTGTCGGTCCCATCGTAACGACAACCGGAGACATCTTTGGCATCCTGTTTTTGCTGATCGCCGTTCGCCTCGTTCTTGCTGTCGGAGGCATTTTTTGAGATGCCCACTGCCTGGACAGTTCGTGATATCACAAAAGCAATGCTTCCTGTACTGTGTATTCTGACAATTGTTGAGGTTGGCAGTGGCTTTGTTCTTGGGAGATTTGAGGCACAGCTTCTCAAATATCCAGCACTGTTAGCGCTCGTCCCCGTGACAATCGGGACGGCTGGGAACCTGGGGAGCATTCTTGCGGCTCGCCTCTCAACAGCACTTCACCTCGGCACGCTTGTGTTTGCGGTCGATAATGAACCACTTTTAGGAAATATCCTTGCGACACTTGCCCTTTCGATCTCGATCTTTCCGATTGTTGGAGTGGGCACGTGGGGATTGACCACACTCTTTGGTGATCCCGCACTGACTGCAGAGACTGTCATCTTGATCTCAATTACGTCGGGGACCTGCCTTGCAGTCATCGCGGTTGCCGTTGCACTTCTCGCAACATACCTCGCCTATCGATTTGAGCTTGACCCAGACGATGTCGTCCTTCCCGTTGTGACAAACGTGTGTGATGTTCTCGGTGTGGTCGTTCTCGTTGGAGTTGCGCAACTGTTCATTTGAGTGCTAAAAATCAAACCGACGCCACTTAGTCACTGCTACTGTTGATGTCTGTGTGCAAGCGTCGGCTGTCATTGAATCCATCTGGCCAACGATTATTGAGATTCTTCCCAGGGTTGGCCGTATAACGGCACTCATCACCATCGGAGTATTTGTTGCGAATATCGCGGTTGAAGCTGGCTTGATTAGACGAATCGCGGCCGTCTCAAAATTCCTGACACGACCAGCTAATCTGCCAGATATCGTTGGAACTGCAATTATTACAACAGCCGCTTCAACGACGGCTGGCTACGGGATGCTTGCTGATTTTCGTGAATCAGGTCGATTGTCAGACGTTGAGACGCTTATCGCAGTTACGATGAACACCTTTTTTGGGTTTATTCAGCACGTCTTCACATTCTATGCACCAGTGTTGATCCCAATTCTTGGCCTTGAGGTTGGGCTGCTCTACGTCGGGTCACGCGCTGCGATTGCGCTAGGTATTACAGTTGCTGGAATTGCTGCCGGGGCGGTCATGTTACGAGGGTCTCCTCTCGGTCAGACACCATCCCGCCCGCAGCGACAGGACGATATATCCCCAACTGAGAGACATTCGACTGTGAGTGAAGGCGAAGATACCAGTCCTCTGGTGATCATCGAAGCCGCGTTACGGTCAACATGGCCAAAAATTAGACGTATCATCCCGCGATTGACAATCATCTACATGATAGTTACCTTAGTTATCGAGACTCAAGACTTAGAATCGATAACTGCGATCGCCGCTCCACTGACTGCGGTTCTTGGACTTCCCGGAGCAGCCCTGCCAGTCATTGCTGTGTTTACATTTGATACTACTGCAGGTGCTGCGGCAATTGCACCGATGATCGGGACAACGTTCTCTCCACGGGCAGCCGTCGCAACAATGCTATTAGGCGGCATTATATCGTTCGCGGTGTCGACGTTCAAGCGCTCAATCCCGTTTCAATACGGCATCTGGGGACCAAGCTTCGGGTCAAAAGTCATCATCGTTAATACGACCCTCAAAGTTGTGTTTATACTCGCAGCGCTTGCTGTGTTACTGGTTCCATAATACGCTCATCTGTAGAAGCGAGTACCCGGTGTTTTGACCCCTCTGATCGTAGGTGTCAGTTCGTTACTCGGGCGGTTCTACTCTCGATCTTCCGCAGGTACCGACTGCTACAGATGAGCGCCATAACATTGCGCCCGGATGCTCTCGTGGTGTCTGAACATGATACGTGGCGAGCGGAAGCTCACCCCTTCAGGGGTGGTAACCGACACAGTTCGACAATCACGAAGAACTATCGACCCATTTCCACTCGACTCAACTGGACTTCTGTATCACTGCCTGTTCACTGCTGCAGTGGTTCACCATCTTCAGTTGGTGGGGCGATATGATCGATGACATCATCAACTGATGGTTCAACGACAGTTACTTCGACTGTTATTTCCCCGAGTTCATCGCTGGACCCAACAGCAAAGTTGACCACATTCATGAGTGCTGCTTGTTTCTTCAACGAGAAGTGAAAGCCATCTGCATCGGCCGTTCGAGTGAACTCGCGTCGCGCAGTATCAAGAATCTCTTGTTCGCGCAGTTGGTCGGCAAATGAATCAAGCGAATGTGTTTCACCAACGAGTTGACCGGCTGTCTGAGTCGTTTCAACTTTTGGAAATAAGTTGGTAACTGCATCAACAACTTGATTATCCAGTTCTGTGTCGTGAATTGGTGTTTCGATATGAGCAGTCAGTTGATAGATCATTCTATATCCTCTGTCAGAGCGAACTCAACGCCACACTCTGTGTCAAAAAACTCTCGGATTGATTGACGAAATGTAGCTAATGAACTTGTATTCTTCATGACGATATCTGCATTAGACATTGCTTTATTCATTCCAAAACTCAACTCGCGCTCCTCACGGGCACGGAGTGCTTCACGGTCGCTGTCAGAGGCATCTCGTGATCGGTCATTTAATCTGTCAGCCCGTAGCTCAAATGGCGCTTCAACACTAATTAACGTAAACGAATCCCCGTAATGGTCGCGAAACTCTGCCAGTTCAACATCTGAACGCAACCCATCAACCACTACCACTGGATGCGTCTCAAGTGCAGAATCAATCTGTGGGAGTGAACGCTCAGCAATCGCACTCGGACCATCTTCTTCACGGAGTGTGCGAGCAACGTTTCCATGGTGTTCCGCAGGATCTAAGCCGCGATCTCGGCAGGCTTCACGGATCACATCTCCCATCGTAACCACTGGGATATCTGCCCGCTCTGCAACGGCAGCGATTTCGCCTTTCCCACTTCCTGGTAGGCCTACGGTCCCAATGACATCCATCACTGAGTCATTCTTCACGTGTGTGTTTAACTCTTACAGGCTCAGTCTCCTCCCTCAAGAAGCAAACAGCGTAGCATGAATGAGTTAGGTGAGGGGGGTCACAGATTATACATAGTCTCTTCGCGTAAAATCCATACCCATTTGAATCAAGAAATCAATATTATAACAAGGGCGCGTAGCTCAGCTGGACAGAGCGTCGGACTTCTAATCCGACGGTCGCGGGTTCAAATCCCGTCGCGCCCGGTCCGCGCGCATGCATCAGGTTGCTCAGGCAATTGCTATTTTAGTGAACTACCCCACCCTACTCGCTCACTCCACTTCGTTCCGTTCGGTCCTTGAGGAAGGGGGCTTAGCGCCCTCTCTTTTAGCTAAACACCTCCACAGCAAACCTGCCTAATCCCCACATATCATCTCAGTGCTCGGGTGGTATCGTTGTCGCTCGTCGGTATGCTGTGTTGTGTTCAGTCTCGCCACTCGTTGATAATACTCGGAGCAATAGTGCCAATCCCGTGCAGCACGAGCAACTGGAGGCGTTGGTCGTCAGTGACTCTCTGTATGCCGAGCCACGAGACAATTCCGAGTATGAAGAAGGCGATTCTGATCTTGATCTCTGTGCTGACCAACCCACTCGGTGACATCCTTGCCCGCCCTAAATGGCGGGGCTTCCTACAAGAGAAACCTCATCGTCGGAGGTTTCAGAACTGAAATCCCTGAGCGTCGTCTGTCGGGATTGCCGACTCTGTTCGCGGTGTCCTGTGGTGCTGTCACAAGCACTCCTGTCCCGTGGCGAGTCACTGGTGTGCGGTTTCAGAGCGCACCTCTCTCTCCATGGCGACCGGCGATGTTGGTCGCCGTCGCAAGATCGCGACGCGATCTCGCTGCCCGCCAGACTACGTCTGGCGACCGCGTTGATATCCGCTTGGTACTCCGTCACCCAACACTCATCGTTCGTGCATCGGAACGCCGCCTGCGACGACCGCGAACTGAGGTGGCCGTAGGCGTGGCACGTCTGGGACGTGTACGCCGGGTTCACCTTCTGCACTGGGATACCCGCTTCGAGGGCTTTGTCTTCGATGCGTCCGGTGAGACGTGCGAACGCCCAGTCGTGGAGCCGGCGGAGGGTCGTGAACATCTCTTTGCGGAAGTGTCGCGCTCGTCCGCCGTCGTAGATGTACGGTTCGGTTGGATTGGAGTACCGCCCCGACAGGCACAGCCCGTCAGGAGTCTGGATTCTCCGATGTCGAAGCCGACCGGCGTTGGGTCGTCCGGCTCGTCCGGTTCCGCGACCGTGCACTCGACGGTGACGTGAAGCACCCAGTTTGTGCGGTGCTCCTGCAGTCGGAATTCTCCGACAGCCACGTCCTCGTTGAGCAAGTCGTCCCACAACTCCCGCTGAGCGGGGTTGATACGGAGCGGAATCCAGAAAGCGTTGCCACGCCCGGCCTGCGGGACACGCCAGCAGAACTTGTGCGTTCTGTCGTCAGAGTGGTCAAGACGCCATCCGCGATTCGTGAACCGAGCGGGGTGGGCGTCTTTGAGTTCCGAGGCGTTGTCTGGCGGAGCTGCGGGATGTAGTTCTCGAGTGTGTCCTTCGCGTAGGACATGAGTGTGTACGACGTGACGACACCGTTGACCGTCGTCTGCGCGTCCGCGCCGGAGTCGAAGGACTCCGAGAGGGCACGGCGGCACGTCGCCACGGCACGCTGGAGCCGACGCTCTTCGTGCGCCGTCGGGGGCGCGAGCGTGGCTTCGAGCGTTTTCGTGGCAGTGGCGGTCACGAAAGTATCAACGAACGTATGAAAGAAAAGACGATTGAAAAGCGAAGTACAGACAGCGATGCGAAATCTGAACATTGAGGTAAGCGACGAACGGTACGACAAACTGCGCGAAGTGAAAGACACACACGGCCTGAGGTAAAAACGGTTTCTGCTACAGGGCACGAAAGGGTTGGACACCGAGGAGCCACTGTAGGGCAAGGAGTGGCTTGTACGAACACGATTCCTCCCCGCCGTTTACCGCGGGGTTTCCTCGCTACAACAAGATGATTTGCTCCCCCGAATCCGCACGAGTGCTGTCTAGGGGAACAGATCCTTGTAACATGAGACCCTGTCGACACGCGCTCTTTGTGAGTACACAGGGACTGTGTTGATGCGATACTATACTACCCAACTCTGATCACAGCCATGCCAGACCCAATTGGAGTGGGTGCCATCACAACGACGACCCACACTATCCCGTCTGCAGGGAGTTGAGCAGACGCTGTTTGCCACTGATACCCACTGCTGAGAATTACTCCGATTCCACTGATACGAGACGCCTGAGCGACCTATCGTACTGCTATTGGAAATAAACGCTTAGTCGGTCAGATATACGGGAAAAGCATTAGCAGAGATACAATCACGCCAAATAGAACCATCCCGATGATGAGGCGACTCGCAAGGGGGCTCAGCTCCTCTTCGGGGATTTCCTCAGGCGTATACAGTCTAGAGAGGATCGCACCGCTCAGGCAAGCCAGTGTGGTAGCTGCGATGCCCCACGCTACTGAGAACAGGCCTAATTCGGTCAGGGCTGTCTGTCCCATCCAGAGGCTCATGACAAGCATCGAAAGGGCAAATCCTGAGCGACGATTCATAGCTCTCTGGTCATTGAGCCTCACGGAATAAATGTGCTAACGTTCAGAGTCGTCTCTGAGCGGAACTCGTCACCACCACTACTACGACTGGAGTTGGAGTTGAATCTGAAGTGAGCCGACCGAGATTGTGAGTTGTTTTAGTCGGGATTCTCGGCGAGTGCATGCTTGTCTGAGTGGCAAACAGTGATGACTTACAATGTGCTATGTCATCACTCTCAGTGAATGCTCAGACGCTCATCGACTCAACAGGAGCATCTCCCGAGTTTTGATTTACTCAGTTCTGAAACTCTCCTGCCTCTAAATCTTCGAGATCACGCTCGTATCGCTGAATTATCTGGTCAACCTCATCCTCTGAGACACCCTCCATATCGTGATACTTGCGGGGAATGATATATTGTCTATAACCTTGCAGGTAAGAATTTGAGTAAAGACGGTTCTCGTCTTGCTTGAGCCGTTTCACCTCCTTGAGCCACCTGAGAGCCTCTTCAAGCCGTTCTTTGTCTGAGAGCATGATACCTTCTCATAGCCGAATGAAATAAAAAGAAGCTCCGAATCCCGCCTATACACGGATTTTTCTGATTCTTCGGTATTAGGGTATTCATTTTCCAACGTAAGAGCACGCAAGCCCCGCTGTTTGAAATGCCAGCAGTAGCTGGCGAGCAGGGTGAGGTGGAGTAAATAATTCATTGGTATTTGGAATCCTGTGATAGCGGCTGGTGTGGATTGCTCTCTCACGTTGAGAGAGTGAAAGGTGGTTGTTATGCGGGATGGTCGTGTGCACACGATATGCGACGCGCTGCACTTGCAGGCATTTCCATCCTCACCGCCATCTGCGTTGGATTCAACATTTTGATCATACTCAGTCCCGACCCAACGGGTGTTCTCGTTGTGGCTGGCACAATTGCTGTAAGTATCGTGTTGAGCCCAATTTTCTATTCTGGTATTCAACGGATTCAAAACCGACGTTCCCTGTGAAGTTGAGTTCCTCCCACTCCTGAAGCGGTTGGATCCCCCTGTGGTAAATCAAACCGGGAGTCTCCGAGGCTGTGAACGTGCAGGCCTGCTGACTCTCGTTTGGTCAAGCAGTGTGACTGTTGATCAAAACTATTGAGCATCCAGTCACGCTCGCTCCACTCCCAGTACGCTTCATTCGCGGATATATCTCCGAGGCGTCTAGCACGCAGGGCAGTGCGCCGAGCTGTCGGCCCTTTCGCGCAATATATGATACGCCACGTGAGCAGCTATTCCTGACGGCAGCATCACGACTGTGGTTACGTTTTGGCGTTCGCTCATCATACACCTGACAGATACGCCAACTCGAATACCTGTTTTCGATGAGGTCTGACTACAGTTGCGCAATGCTGTCGGGAGTGCTGATGAAACTGTTTGAATTCAACTCACGTACACTACACGGCGGTTTCCCCAGTGCTAGTGACGATGACAGACGCACTGTTCGCACCTACATTGATGGCTGCAGTACGAGTCGCGTTCTCGGAGCTGAGCGTCTGAATGGATACATTCAATCGCTGTTCCTGTGCTGTGCCTGACTGCATACTGACTGGATGCTTGGTACGGATTGTGTCTGCAGCATTGTCAGAGACGCGCTCAGGTCTGGCACTCCACTGTGGATCCCAACGAACTTCGAGTCCTACCCGTTCTTGATACTCGAAATCGTATTTTTTCTCGGCCTCGTCTCCGGCATCAAACTTGAGCGCGCTCTTGTCCTCGTTCGAATCGAACTCTCATAGGTCGTTCCGAACGAACCTGTGCAATTTGTAGCTGTCCTCATGCTTCCTTCAGTGGCACATTGTGACTGCCGGACGGTTCTCAGCACACGTTGTGTACATGGCTTACACTGCCAGCAAGTGACTTTATTCATCGGTAGCGTTAATTGTTCAAAATGAACCGCCAGACACGCCGAAAAATCTTAGCTGTTGTTGGAAGTAGCATCGGTGGGCTTGCTGGGTGTTTGGGTAGTCGCGACACGACCGAAAATGCTGAGAGTGGTGCATCAGATGCCGAATCAGGGTGGCGAAGCACGACGCTAACTGATGTCACGACAGATACGCAGTTCAGCATTTCAGAACTCGAAAGGCCAGCACTGGTTCATCCATTTGCAATTTGGTGTAGCATCTGCAAGAATCAAAATGAGCGGATTGACGCGCTTCAGCAGCAGGCAGACTATCATGTGATTCAAATGAACGTTGGAGAGAGCGAAAACCGTGAGGCAGTTGCTCAATATGCTTCAGAGAACGGATACGCGAGCCATAGTCGATTTGTCGTGGTACCGAACAGTGTCGCTGACGGACTTGTCGATGAGTTCGGCCCAACAGCGGTATCCCCGCCACAATCACCAGTTATTGCAGTCTGTCCCGATGGGAGTGCTCATGAAATCAATAAAATCGCTGCCCCAGAGACAATAAAGAGCGCAGTCAAGACAAACTGCGAATGAATTGGAATGTCGTCGGACTTATCGAGATGTTCTGGATCGGCGTAGTCACGCCGCTGACAGCAGTGTGTGTCCTTCCGCTCTATCCAGCGTTTATTTCATATCTCGCCAGCACAGAAGCCCATAATCGTCGACGGCACTCACCAGTTGTGCTCGGCGGCCTCGTTGTCGGAGGAGTAATTAGTTTCATGACGCTTGCAGGGATGATCTTTGTCAGTCTCTTAGATATCGGCATCGAGTCAGGGTTCGTCGGTCGGTTTGGACCAGTGATGTTTAGCATTCTTGCGATTATCGGCGCAGTCTTAGTTGTCGACCCAGCAGGTTTCTCGCGTCTCCCCTCATTTGAACCACCACACACAAACCATCCGCACCTGTCTGCATTTGGGTATGGATTCTTTTTCGGTGGTATCATTATTCCCTGTAATCCTGGATTTATCGGACTCTTTTTTGCTCGTCAGGCAGTGCTGTTTGAGGGCATTTTTCAAAATATGATTGGATTCCTGCTATTTGGACTCGGTATCGGAACTCCATTACTGGTCTTTGCAATCGCCTCCGAATCGACCGGTCGTCGCGTGACAGCGACTCTTGCACGACACTCAGATTCGATCAATCGGGTCGTCGGTGGAGCCTTGCTTAGTATTGCAATCTACTATTTGATCTTCGTGTTCACAATCATTCCAGGGTGGAACCCATCCTCCCCGTTCTAGCACACCAGGTGAGAAAACACGCCTCGTCAATGGGAGTACGAATGAGTGTTTGTTGCCACTCATTGGCAGACAGTTGAGCAAGAAAATATGAAAGCGAAATTTTCGACTGTGCTAGCAGGGGGTGGTCCGTGGCCGACGTTTACATGCCGCCGCCCATACCGCCCATGCCACCCATGCCGCCCATGCCGCCGCCCATACCACCTGGGCCGCCTGGGCCGCCTGCTGGCATATCGTCGCCATCATCATCATCAGTGCTGCCACCCTTGAGATCGCCTGCAGCAATCACATCATCAATTCGTAGAATCATGACTGCTGCTTCAGTTGCGGACTCAATCGCTTGTGTCTTGACGCGAAGTGGTTCAACAACACCGTCTTCTTCCATTCCGATTACTTCGCCGGTATAGGCATCAAGCCCATCCCCAATGTTCCCATCATCGTGCTGCTTGCGGAGATCAACGAGTGAGTCAATTGGATCAAGCCCTGCGTTCTCAGCTAACGTCCGTGGGATAATGTCAAGTGCCTCAGCGAAGGCCTCAACGGCGAGTTGCTCGCGTCCGCCGACGGAGTCGGCGAACTCTCGCAAGTGTAAGGAGAGTTCAGTCTCAGATGCGCCGCCACCCGGGAGAACGTTGCCGTCAAGCAGTGTTGTCTCAACGACACCGAGTGAGTCATTGATTGCTCGTTCGAGTTCATCAACAACGTGTTCGGTTCCCCCGCGTAGGATCAGCGTGACAGATTTGGCATCTTCGACATCCTCAACGAAGAGTCGCTCGTCACCACCAACATCCTTCTGTGCGACTGACCCAGCGAATCCGAGATCTTCAGCCCCGATATCGTCAATCGTCCCAACAACGTTTCCACCTGTGGCGCGTGCAAGATTGGTCAGGTCCGATGACTTGGCACGACGGACAGCGAGGATACCCTCTTCTGCAAGATAGTGCTGTGCCATGTCATCAATCCCATCGCCAGCGAATACAACATCAGCACCGGCGTCAGCCAGGGTGTCGACCATCTCTTTGAGTTGCGCCTCTTCTTGATCGAGGAACTGCTGAAGTTGCTCGGGGTCGGTTACATTGACTTCGGTATCAATCTCAGTTTCTCGGATTTCAAGTGCCCCATCAAAGAGCGCCACATTCGCGTCTTCGACCATATACGGCATGTTCTCGTGGACGCGTTCTTTATCAACAATGACTCCTTCGATGAGTTCAGAATTCTCAATCGATCCACCGACCACTTTCTCAACTGAGACATTATCGGTGTCGATACTGTCATCATCAGCGACCGCTGTTACAGCGTCGACGACGAGTTCCGAGAGCAGATCCTTGGACGCCTCCGCGCCCTTGCCCGTCATTGCGGTCTCTGCGATTTGGAGTAGTGTGTCGCGGTCCTCTTCGGAGACAGAGATGGCATTCTCATTGAGAATTTCTTTTGTCTGCTCGGCTGCCTGACGATATCCCTGTACGATCGTCGTCGGGTGAACGTCTTGGTCGATCAGTTCCTCAGCTTGCTCAAGAAGTTCGCCTGCCACAACGACAGCAGTCGTTGTTCCGTCACCGACTTCATCTTCCTGAGTTTCGGATACCTCAACTACCATATTCGCTGCTGGGTGGTCGATGTCCATCTCACCAAGAATGGTCACACCGTCATTCGTGACGACAACATCGCCGCCAGAGGCGACAAGCATTTTATCCATTCCCTTTGGTCCAAGTGTTGTTCGGACTGACTCGGCAACAGCTTTTCCTGCCGAGATATTCATCGACTGCGCGTCCTTTCCTTGTGTACGTTGTGAGTCCTCGCCCAGAATAATCATGGGCTGACCCTGTTGCATTCGCTGAGACATAGTCATTGTGTGATTGTTTGTGATTCTATAAATAAATTGTGCTCTTCGAACAAAGGACGTCGGCTATCGTGATATGAACGTGATATAGTGTGGCATAGTTCCTTGATTTATATACTACCCTTTGGCGGCGATTAGTGAATAAACGCGCACAAACCCCTCATTGCGGGATATAAGATATCACTGAGTGTTCTCACTTTGTTCCTGCGCGGCGGGGCTTTCTCTACGCTGGTTCACAAAGACACAAACTGACCACATCACTCGGCATCAAACAGTCGGCCTTTTCAGGAATGATTCGCGGCATCGTGACTGAGCCACGTCCTCCTCAGCGTGAACGGTGCGGTCTCTTCCATGGAAGTCTCAGCCAGTCGACGGCTCGCCGGAGTGTTATGTTGGACGGCAATCGGGTCTGTGCGCTGCTCATTGTGACGGTGGGACGTGGTAACTCCGACCAGTGGTGGTTGTCCCAGTTGAACTGTACAGGCCGTGCGTGCCATGACATTGACCGACCTGTGTTAGTTGTGTACCGTCTCAGGAGCGTTTCTGACGCTGTTAATTCAGCGTGTCCTGATGCCGTGCCTTGGGTCTGTGTCGCCACACTAAATACTCTCTCCACTCTGTCAATCGTGGGGGGACATCACCTCACGTCTGACCAGGTGTCTATATCATATATCTTGCGAGTAGCTTTGTGTTATCCCCATACATCTACCCTGATTGGCGAACATCGAAACCACTGGTAAGTTCATTATGTTTTCGCTCCAGAAATGCGTAGACCGTACCGTGGGGGGCCCCGTCTAACAACATACCAGTCGCTCGCCGCACAGCCTGCACCTCTTCAGGTTGCCCGATAACTCCGAGCGTCGTTCCCTTGATAACGACCTCGGCACCAGTCAACTCTTCCATGAGCTCTCTTGTACGCCCATTTTCACCAATCAGGCGACCTTTCTGACGCTGTAATTCATTTTTATTTCTTGTGTGCGCGACAAGATCAATCAGTTCGAACGTTCGGAGGTCGTTGTCCAGTATCGACATCGCCACTGCTGGTGTGAATCCACGACCGATTGCCTTGATAATATCAGGTGCCTGCATCCCTAAGACAGGATCACCGACATCATCAATCGCCACCGACCCACTCTCAGAATCAATATCCAACCGAACTTCTGCCCGACGTTCAATCTCGCGCATCGTCTCCCCGCCTTCGCCAATGACGACACCGATACGGTCGCCAGGCACTTTCACATGATTCATATGAATATTACCTGTCGAAGTGATTTAACTTTTGCAGACTTTGCCTCCCGCGGTTCTAGCAGGTCCTCAAATCTCCATCCTGTCATGACTATCGGTCATCGAACATTTGATCTTCTCTTTCGATCAGCAGACATTAGTTTGTGGAGAGTTACACTTGTTCAAGAAGAAAGCCCACGACTTCAGTCGTGGGAGGTTGTCAGCCTTAGCACGGCTCCTATTGTGATAGTCGCAGATGATACTATACTCTACTCTCCGTGCAAAAAGTGATTCCTGACAGGAATCAGGACCTGCAGACTGCACGTCCTTGCGATCCTCAAGTGCACGCTTTCGTGTCGGACGTCGGCGGTTACAGGATAGTTATAACTCGTCTGCACTCTCACGACTGAGTGCCGGCGTTCGGTCTGTCACTCGCTCATATAATTCTTCCCCGGTAGTTGAGATTCCCTGCCGAGCGAAAAATGCTGAGACGTTTTCACAGTCGCGCTGGAGGAATTCTGTTGAATTTGGGTGATGGACGGTGACAGCCTGTCCCAAATCAATGACGACTAATTCACCATCGTGAATAATCATGTTATATTCTGATAGGTCACCATGAACTAATCCTGCGGCATACAGGCGTTTCATATACTCCTCAACAACGTCAAATGCAGTCGTTGGGTTTTCGACTGTAACCTCAGCAAGTCGTCGCGCTCGACTCTCAACTAGCCCAACTAACTCCATCACCAACACGTTACGTTCAACTGCAATCGGTGTTGGCACTCGAACACCAGCCATCGCTGCTCTGTGTAAGTTAGCGTACTCCTTCTGTGTCCATGCAAGAGTGACTGCTTTTTTATCCTGTCCAAGCCCCTCAAACCGAGGGTCGCCTTCAAGATATCCTCGCATCTGCTGGAAATTCGATGCATTGATACGATAGATTTTGACGGCAACGTCAGTTTTCTCCGTCCCGCGTGCCTCATATACATTAGCCTCTTTACCAGTGGATATCGGGCCGCCGAACGCATTGATATGGCCATCTTGAACGAGTTTATATATTGCTGCAAAAGTAGCATCGTCAAACACGGACTGTTCGACTTTGAACTGGTCAGCGTCTTTCAGGCGCGTCCGAAACTGACTGAACTCTCGATCGCGCTTTCGAGCGATGCGGTCTGCCTCGGTGTCACTAACGTCGATTTCTTCCCACTCATCACCTGGCACGTCGACAACATCGGGAGCCAAAAACTCTGGGTCATCGCTTGCTTCCCCACTCATACGTCGTCAGGTCCAATCATAGGTAGTGGCTGCACATTATCGACCGCCGACATATCCAATCATCATCTTATTGAATACGCCCTTCTTCACGAAGTTGATCTGCCTCAGCCTTCTCATATCGCCACGTGATATCACCCTTTTCATCTTGCCAGTCCCACGGTTCGACAAGCACAACATCATCTTCCCGAATCCAAATTCGTTTCTGCATACGCCCTGGGATTCGGACTGTCCGTTCGACACCATCTGCGCACCGAACTCGAACACGATTCGCTCCCAGCATATTTTTTACGACTGCGAAAACCTCATCTTCGGATGGCATCCGAAGATCGCGGTGTTGGCTCTCTTGATTCTCGCTCATGTAACGATTCTTCGGCATGGCGGGGGTTAAGTTCTGCGAGACTTTATCCGTCTCAGCTGAGGCGTTTGAATGAAGAATATGTGGAGCGGTATACCAACTCAATCGGATTCAGACGCTCACTTTCAGAGTTACCCCATACCAGTCGTCGGCAATATAACCGATATATATCCCCGAGGCCACACCGATCTGATTTGGAATGAGAGTTTGTACGCTCCGTTTCGAATCAAGAAAATCACAGTCCCAACAGCTGATACAGATGGGACAACTCTCCTGCTTTACTCATCGGCAAATAAGTTTTACCAGTGATAGGTATATGAATGAACGTGATTGTTAATTGAGGCTATCACAAATTCTACGTCTGCACTCTCAGTTGTCTGCTTGCTCCCCGCGTTACTTACTGGGTATCGATCGGTCGTGGTCGTTGTCCCTATCTCAACTCGATTGACGCGAGGGAGTCCTGTTCTATTCTTCCTTTGTGAACTGTCTCAGGGTCAAGTGAGGTGGTTTGAGACTCAGAGCGTCATCACGAAAATCGACAACTTCCAATCGGGAACAAAGCCGAGGCACCCGCGCTGCTCCGCCTGTCGAGAATTAATTCTGTTGTTCACGAATCTTAGCTCGGCCAGGCGCAATAAGTGAATCAAGGTAAACTGCTAGCGAGTTTTTTGCATCCGCTGGATGTAATTCGCCGTCCTCTAAGTCATCGGCAAGTTCTGTGTATGAATCATAGCGTAGATTCCCACCGTGTTCCTCTGAGCGCTCAACCGTCACGGTATCATGACGAGGGAAGACATGGTATTCAAACAGCTGTAACACTGGATTCTCGCGTTCATGACCCTCTTCAGTCGGAGCAGGTGTCGCAGTCGGTGGGCAGTACGCAGCGTTAATTTTCTCACGCAATGTGGCTGTTGAGTCTTCCATCGACACAGAGACCCCATCTGAGGAAGACATCTTCCCGACACCAGTCTCTAAATCTGCAATCAGCGGCGTGTGCAGACAGGTTGGCGAGTCTGCATCAAGCTCATTCAGTGTGTCACGGGCCAGCATGTGGACTTTACGTTGTTCTGTCCCACCGATTGCGAGGTCAACATCGAGATATACGATATCAAGTGCCTGCATGAGCGGGTATACAGCGTGAGCGACAGTCGCCGTGCCATCACCCTTGATTTCTGACATCGCCCGTTCAGCGCGAGCGAGTGAGGTAACTCCCTCAAGAGTATGTAAATCCAAAATATATTGTTCCTCAAACTGAAAGCTTGACCCGTACACAAATTCAGCTTGCGTCGGCTCAAGTCCGTAGGCAATGAACTGCTCTTGCATTTGCTCGGCTGTCGATCGAATCCGCTCAAAGCTGCCCTTGTCGTTCAGATATGCGTGGACATCTGCAAGTAACACAACAACCTCAAAGCCAAGATCTTGTAATTCAATTAGTTTGTTCGCCGTCAGCATGTGTCCAACGTGAAGGACACCAGATGGCTCATAACCCACATACGCACGCTTTCCTTCCGGCGCTTCGGCCAACGACTGTACCTCCTCCTCAGTGACTGCCTCTACAACGTTGTGGGTGATTTGCTCGTAGGCGTCCATATCGAATGAGTGTTGTGACACTTTGATAGGCGTTCTGATGCGCGCACTTCGTGAGACAAGATAGCGTCAAGAGGTGAGTTCCGTCATTTGTCGTGATTGATTCTTCCGAGACCACTCTTTCAGCGGAGAGAACTGCTCAACAGAAGCTAGGACGCGGATGGTGATGACTCGCTGAAGAGGGGGATATTTGACCATCACAACGACACGACCATACCGGTGCGACTTAGCAAGAAACGTCAGCACGGTTGCATTTTGAACCGTGAGAGCAGCATGCCGCTCAGAACCGAATACCCGTGTTCTTCGGTATTCATACGCAGGAGTGTGTTCGAGTTGGACTGAAGTTACTTCTCAATTTCATTTTATGATGTGCTTGCAATTCTTGATTCTTATATCACCCGCTAATCACCGCTCTGTGACTCAGCCCGGTGCTCAGAGATAATCTGGTCAACCATCGATGCTTTGCGGTCACGACGACGCTCTGCGGCCCGTTCCTCCCAATCCTCGATTGCTGCCTCAATCTCTGTCTCGCGTGCGACTGCAAGTTCATCAACTTCCTGAATGGTGACCTCATCTGCAGGCGCGACTGGGATCCCCTCCTCAAACAGGATCGTATCTGCTTCACAGGAGAGTTCTCCACCCGAACGTAAGATAATCCGTGGGTCAGTCGCGACAAGCCGTTTGGCACTCGAGCGTCCAGCACCTGATGCATCACGCAAATAAATGACGTCACCACTGGCCAGACCATAAGCTGTATCAGCCGCACGAATTGCATCAGTCGTGAATTGTTCAATGACTTTAACAGCCACCAAGTCATCACCCTGATCGACATCAGCGAAGTTCGAGTGGTCAAGTTTCCACAGTTGTTTCAGCCGTTCGAGCTTGTCTTCGAGCGATGTGTGCTCCTCTTGTAGCGAGGATAGCTTTCGTTCGAGACGATCATTTTCTCGTTCCAGCTGTTTGACTTCACGTCGCTCTCGTGCTTTCCGCCGCTCCTCACGCTTTGCTTCCGAAAGTTTCTCTTCGTAGTCGGAAATCGTCTCTTCCCGCTTGTCAATTGTTTCGTTCAGTTCGTCTACGTGTGACTCCAGGCGATCAACACGACGCTGGAGACGCCTGATCTGTTTTTCTTCCTCGCTTAATTCGGGTTGATTTTCCTCAGCAGATGTTTCCTCTGTTTCCGGGTCAGATTCAAGATCACGGATAACAGCTTCAACTGACTCTTCGCCAGCAACGACACGAGAGATAACCTCACCACGGTTAAGCACTGGCGGTATTTTCTGTGTCACCCGCTCAAACTGGTCTGTATGCGCATCGACTGCAAACAATGCCGCAGCTAACGCATCCCGTTCGTGGTCGTTCTCGTACGACGCATCGCGTGTCCGGTGAAGTTTTTCATCAACTGGAAGGTCACTCGTCGGGGTCCACCCTGCGGCTTCGAAGCTTCGTCGGAATTTTTCAACCGTTTCGGGTATCGGTGTCACATCAGCCGCAATCACGATTGGACGGCCGCGCTCGATTATCCATTCAATAACAGCAGCAGTATCAGCAGTTCGTGAAGAAAAGCACTCGAAAACTGTCCCATCAAGCCCGACAACCGCGGCCGCTGTCGTTGTTCCCGGGTCGATTCCGACGACGACAGGGTCACGTCGCTTGACGAGTGGTTCGAACTCAATCCCGTCATAGCGTTCTTGCTCGATTTCAATCCGCGTATCACCAGACCGCCCACTCGAAACTGGGATCTCTGAGGGAGGGGCCTCGATGGTAAAGATAGCGTTGGCATATCCACCATATTTTTCCGTGACTTCTTTTTCAAACTCGAGGCTTGCCTCGCGAAGCTGCTGTTCAACAGTCCTCGTCCGCCGCTTTACTGATCCGTGGATACGACGTGTATAGCGATCCTGTGACCAGCCACCTTTACCTGTCGAACGGCCACGAGATACCTTGAGCTGCGTCGTGTCACCAAAAGCAGAGACTGATTGTCCCACGTTTGCGGCTGCAAGCCGTGCGGCGGCCTCTGCCTCTTCCATTGGCTGTTTTCCATATGGAACCCCATGACGGCGAGACACGCGTGACAGTGGTTCAGGACGCTCTGCGCCAGTCACCTGCACCAGCCGAGTATCTGCGGGAAGCGACTGCAGAAAGCGAACGAGTTGGTCCTTGTCTGCAGCCAACTCGTACATGTTATCAGTCGCAATAATCGCAGGCTCCTCACGGTCAATTAACCGGCGTAGCTTTCGGTGCGATACCACATCGCGGTCAATGTGCTCACCATCGAAGGCGACGACGGCATACGAGGGTGAATCACCTCGAATATCGCCACTTTGGATATCCACACCGAAAACGAGAGAGTCGAGAGCGCTCGTCCGGTCGTTCACATATTCCATTACACGGCAGCTGATATATATGCCACGACAGACACACTCACTCAGCCACTGAATTATCCGGATATGGAATCTTCAGCACCGCCCCATCGTCCGGAATAAATGCCTCTGTCTGCGCCGTTTTCGATTGGGCCTCCCGCTCGAGCGTGGAAGCGTCTGCAGCATATCGAGATGAAATGTGTGTCAATGCCAGTCGTTTGGCTCCCGCTCGATTGGCGATTTCAGCTGCCTCACGTGCTGTTGAGTGTCCTGTTTTTTGTGCCCGTTCAGCACGCTGACCGTCGAACGTTGCATCATGGATTAATAAATCGGCATCTGTTGCATGCTCGATAGTCGTCTCGGTTGGTCGTGTATCACCGGTATAGACAAACCGCCGACCAGGTCGTGGCGGACCGACAACCTGCTCGGGTTCGACAACGCTTCCATCATCCAACTCAACCGGCATTCCTTCGTGTAATTTACCGAAAAGCGGTCCCTCTGGCACACCAAGCTCCAAAGCGCGCTCTCGGTCGAATCGACCTTTTCGCTCGGATTCGACCAGCGCATATCCGACTGACCGAACGCCTCGATGGGCGGTTTCAAAGCCCCGAACCTCATACTCTGGCTGGGAGAGCGCCGTTGTCCCTGGTCGAACCTCAGTGATTGTGACCGGAAAACTCGGGCTAAACCCCCCGACTTCAATGAGTGAGCGGAGATGTGGTTTCGACCCAGGAGGGCCATAGAGAGCTAGTGCATCTGTTCGATTATTGAAATCAACTGTCTGTATAAGGCCTGGTATTCCAAGAACATGATCACCATGGAGGTGTGTCACAAAGAGATGCGAGATATCAAAACCCGTTCCGAATCGCATCATCTGTCGCTGAGTTCCTTCGCCGCAATCAAAGAGCAGTCGCTCGCCGGTCCGTTCAACACAGACCGCGCTCGGACCACGTTCAGTTGTGGGAACCGCCCCACCAGTCCCCAAGAAAGTTACTCGCATCGTCATCAGCTACTCAATGACAACGGGCTAAACCCGTGTCGAAATGAAGCTACCGACTCGGGCGTTTCAGATCAACTAATGCGACGGTTCCTCAATTACAGTATTTCGAGGCGAGAGCCCCCCGGCTTGAGCCGTGGGGGGAGGTCAAAGATTTTGATAGCTACGAGCAGATGGATTTCTGGTGAGCGCCATGTACTCATTCACGACGAATGGCCGGATTGATACTTCCGGCGTGTCTATCCAATGTTGATGGAGCCACCGTTGTGGACTGATCGCTATGCCCCTCGGCTTACGCAACTGCCTCAGCCAGCGCTCAGAGAGCGGCTGAACGGGGCTATAGATGAGCCAATCAATCTTATTCTTCAGGGTCCGCCGGGAGCAGGAAAGACCGCTGCTGTTCGTGCACTTGCTGAGGCAGCTCATGATAAGCCAGACGCAGATTTGATTGAGATTAACGTCGCAGACTTCTTTAATCGAACAAAGAAACAGATTCGAAACGATCCGCGATTCGAGCGCTTCCTCCAAGGCCAGACCGAATTTTCGAAGCAGTATCGACGTGGCGAGAAGACGAATAAATACAAACGCCAGTGGTCGAAACGAGATATGATTTCTCACGTGATGCAAGAATTAGCTGCGTATCAGCCGGCAACAGGTGAGTACAAGACTGTCTTATTAGATAACGCTGAGCAGATACGAGAGGATTTTCAGCAATCGTTGCGCCGGGTTATGGAACAGTATTATCGCAATACGCAGTTTGTGATCGCCACCCGACAGCCGACCAAACTGATCCCCCCAATTCGGTCTCGATGTTTCCCAATTCCAGTGCGGGCACTGACGACGGATGAAATTCTCGAGGTTCTTCAGACAATCATTGATGCTGAAAATCGAGATATAGAACCGATTGCGCTTGATCTGATTGCCTCGAAAGCTGATGGAAACCTACGGTATGCGCTATTAGCTCTTCAGGAGGCTGCTGTCGAAGCATCTGACACAATCACCCCGGACGATGCGCAAGCAGCGCTCAGTGCTACCGGCCACACCGAGATAATGAAATCTGTATTAGATGATGCTGCTGCGGGGAATATTGAGCAGGCGCGTAACTCAGTGACTGAACTGTTAGATGATAGTGGGTTCGGCGGACAAGAACTTCTAAGAGAGCTTTTGACAGTCGCCAACCAGCACTTCGAAACATACGGCAATCAGAACATTGTTCGGCTTCACTGTCTCGCGGGCACAGTGGATCGACATCTGGCTGAGGGGAGTAGTGCACGCGTGCACCTCACTCATCTTCTATCCGCATGGTCAACTGGTCGAGAATCACTCACAGCATCACAGCTTTCGGTTTCTTGATAAATGCAATTTGCTCCTCGTGTCCGTCGATTTGCTGCGCCGCCGGCTGTGCTTAGTCTGCTCACAGTCCCGATTGCGACCCCAATAAGTCTTGGATTTGGTGCACTCACACTCGCAATATTGTACTTTTTTCGCGACCCAGATCGTCAGCCGACCGGCCCTGGCATCGTCGCTCCTGCAGATGGGCGTGTATCAGTGATTCGCAACGAAGGTCCACACGTTCGAGTTGGAATCTTTCTAAACGTAACTGATGTTCACGTAATCCGCGCACCATTCTCAGCGGAGGTCTCTCAGGTCACACACCGCAATGGCAGCCACTGGCCGGCCTTTCGCAAGGAGTCCGAGCGAAATGAGCGCGCTGATATTGACCTCGTTACCTCACAGGGTAATGCGGAGGTTTCGCTTATTGCAGGCGCGGTTGCTCGTCGCGTTCATCCTTACGTTGAAAATGGGGCATCGATCTCTCGCGGCAGCCGCATCGGGCACATTGACTTTGGATCACGTACAGACGTACTTCTTCCTGCACGGTTTGATCATGAATCCTTGCTGATCGAAGAAGGTGATCGAGTTCGTGCTGGTGAGTCGATTATTGCCCGCGACTCTGAGCATCTGCTGCAACATGCAAGCGAGACTTCTTGCTAAGCCCTTACGCTGAGCTTCGTGTCACCACAGATGCAGTCTGGCTGCTGCGTCCCTGGAGGGAACCTTGAGCGACAGGCAGTCGTATCTATACTAATTTCGACTTGGATTCACCTGTCACGTCAGCACGTGAATAACCCGGGTAAGCGACCGATGGACCCGCCGTGAAAACTGTTTATCAAGCCTCCATCCAGCCGTCTCGACAAGCGCTTCATACCTATCATCCGCAATAAACACACATCGAGGTCCGATTCGACGCGCGGCGTGGAGCGCTGAGCTAAGGAGAGTTTCGACTGAGTCTCCAGCCACTTTTGACTGCCGACCGTATGGAGCATCAAATACGATCGCATCTGCACTCTTTGCACGGAGCGGAACTTGATGGATATCTGCCTGGAGGACCGACCACTGACTGTCCGGGAGATAACGACTGAGATTTTTGGCTGCTCCAGTGCTCATCTTCGTTTGTACATCAATACCGATACACTCAGCTCCACAGAGCCCGGCCTCAATGAGTAATCCCCCAGTGCCGCACATTGGATCGACGACTGTCCCCCCGGGCAATTGTCGGCCAGCAGCTATGTTCACATACGCCCGTGCATCAACCGGCGACATACTGCCGGGCTGAAAAAATGGACGTCTGGTGGGAGCCCGCCCTCCAAATCCACCTCGACGGGTCGCAACTGTCCAGCCGACTATCGCTGTATCTTCACTACAGCACACACGAAGTTCGTGTGTTGGACTCTCAAGATCGATATCAAACCCTTGTGCGACAAGCTCAGCACCAACAGCACGCTCAATCGATTGGGTGCTAATATCGGCCGTATTTCGCACATTCCGTGCCCGCACAGCAACTGTTCCTGATCGTGAGAAACTTGCCGATTGCACCAGCTTCGACAGTGCAGCCTCATCCACCTCAGTACATCCAACGACTGTCGAAGCGGCGCGAGTGTACGCTAACATCGAAATCCGCTCTGGGCGGATCACCTGTGCGGTCGCCAGTCCAGGAGCAAAACGCGTGATCCCCGATGCAGCCGCCTGTTCAGCCTCGGCGAGGGCGAGCGATGTGTCACTGGCCTCTCCACCGAGTTCCAAATAATACACGTTATTTCACCGGCAGCCCGCATATATAATGGCTACCTATTTCGAAAAGCGAGAAATAAAAATAAAAACTGTCTGAGCTACCCGAGACTTCCTTCCATTTCGAGTTCAACCAGCCGGTTGAGTTCAACTGCGTACTCGATTGGAAGCTCTTCGGTAATTGGTTCGATGAAGCCTGAGACGATCATCTGCTTGGCGTCATCGTCGTCCAATCCGCGTGACTGCAGG
>UEYZ01000028.1_pt1 | contig 22709 bp, 20 predicted proteins | sample 1903591 | NCBI WGS metagenome assembly UEYZ01 (sample SAMEA4776352, study PRJEB27445) | saltern metagenome | biome: Hypersaline environment; feature: solar saltern; material: Pellet | place: Spain | collected 2014-08 | depth 0 m | reverse complement strand
GTGATTGACTGTCCGAAAACTGGCAGTTGAGTTGGTGTTGGTGTTGGTGTTGGTGTTGGTGTTGGTGTTGGTGTTGGTGTTTGCCTCATCAAAAAGTAAGCCTTCGGACGCTCCAACCGACGTCAAATAATCAGGCAACTCCGAGTCACAGGAGAGGAGTCACGGGGACCACTCCCATCGGCGTGTCGGGTCGCAAACATCAGTTCCCAAACCAGCGCACCGGGCGTGGGAAGCCCACGACTTCAGTCGTGGGAGGATGTCAGAAGGCTAAAATCCCGCCCTGAAGGGGCGAATAAATGTTAACCATCTGAATAGATACCGCGTATATCCTCAACGTATAACTCCGAAGTTGATCTATTTGTGTGTCTGTCTGTGTCTTGCTCGCTATACTGCTCAAAACAATATGCAAGCGAACGCATACTTAGTTTGCAGGCTGAACCTGGCGAATAGAATTTTTGGATTCCTCTCAGTAGAAACGAAATATGGAAATCGGACAATGCTACCAATATACAGGGCCTAAGTATGAAAGAGCTATTTATAGAGTTGTCGGCCAGGAAGAAAATCAACTGACACTACTGCGTGTATCCAACGACCAGTTTATGAGAAGACATACCGGAGAAATCATATATATCTCGGGCAGTGAGGTTGATCAGTTTACAGAAACAGTCGAGCCCGAGAAAGAGAATTCACGCGTGGTAAAAACAAGAGCGAGAATGATTCCTTATGAAGTGTTGACGATACTACGAAGGCTCAAGAGGAATCGACTCTTGTCGACCCTGTCCTTTGGATTGGTCATTGCTGGATTTGTCGCCGATTCTGTGAGTCTCGGTCGGATTTCGGCCGTGCTCATACTGATGGGCAGTATCGGAATCTCTGTCAGTACGAGCGGTTGGTATCATCATCGTTCGTAAAAATCAGGAGAATCACCGGAACAGTTACTCAATCATAATTCAATTTTCGACTTTCCTTAAGAGAATCACGACTCAGAGGAGATCAGTCCAGAGCTGAATCTAAGCGATATCGCAGGGCCGCGGACGGGTGTGGGAGGAATCTCAGGCGGTCTCAACTACTTCATCGAATCGATGACGGGAGCATATGAGAGGTATCACAGAATGTACACTACACTACACTACACTACCCTACCCTACCCTACCCTACTCCCTCGGCGCTGTGCGCCTCGGTGCTTGAGGGTAGGGCTTTGATGTGGACTCCCGGCAATCAGTCGCCAGCAATCGGCTGGTAACTCTCGCCGTTCAACATCCCACCATTCACACGCACGTCGACTGGTGCGTCTCCGCCCCCCGACGTGGGCGAGGAACGGAGGCTGTGTTGTCGCTTTCGAGCGTACCGCACGCTAATGTTCTTCGCAGCGTTATAATCTGCGTTCACTTCGTACCCACACTTCTGGCACTCAAACCGTTCTCCCTGACGGTTCGCTTCGTGCGTGAACCCACAATCCGCCCGAAAACACCGTTGAGACTGTGGTTCGGCTCAACCTCTTCCACGGAGACACCCTGCTCTGGTGCCTTGTAGGAGACGTACTCGTAGAGGCGTCGGAACGCCCAAATGTGGTGCCACTTCGCATATGGAAGTCGCTCACGGATGTCCGTTAGATCCTCGAACACAATCACGTCGCAGTCGTGTTCGACGGCTTCCGAAACGATCTCATTGGCAACCGTGCGGATGTATTGTTTTCGCCACGCTCACGCTTGCCGAGGCGAAGAAGCGCGTTGTGTGCGGCCTGCGTGCCGCGTTGTTGCATCTCACCACGCCGCTTCTCGAACTCGTGGCACCAGTGATTGTATTCGTCCCCTTGCCAGAACGTGCCGGTCGAGGAGACGGCGAGACTGTTAACATCCTCAGAAATCGAAGATTTCTGATGGGCTGCGCAAGAGCTTCGCTCTTGCGAACGCCGAGGTCGATGCCGAGGACCGTTTCGTCGGGGTGCCCAGTATCTGCCGAAACCTCGAACTCGTCGTCATCGTACTTCCGGGTTGTAATGTGAAAGTAGAACTCGTCGGTCGCCTTGTCGTATTGGAGTGTATTCGCCCGGAACTCGTACTCGTCCGAAAGAACGTACTGTTCGTAGGGTGTCGGGCTGTCCGTCGGGAGCTCAAACTCACACTCAACACGCCCGTTGACGGTTGAAAGCGAGACTTCGTTCCGGTAGAACGTCGCACTCCGCTTATCATAGAGCATACTCCACGATGTGAACTCCGGCTGGCTCACACGCTTCGCTTGTTTCTACCGTTCGACACACCCTTTCGTCGCCTGGACGGCACGTCGGATGGCTTCTTGAGGAGCGATCGTCCCAACAGAACTCGGCGGCACGGTTCGCACAGTGAAGGAACTGGCGAGCTGACTCGTGGAGGTCGTCGCGTCGCTCATCGGGAACGATGAGTTTGACCGGCGCGGTTCGACGCACTTCCATACGTCAGACGAAGAGCTATCTGTTCTTAATCATGTGGGAGTCAGGTGGCCACAGTATGCCGGTTGTGTCGTCCCATGTCGTTTTCCTCTCCGACCGACTCGCTCGCTTCGCTCACTCCTTGAGGTCGGAGGCTCCAGCTTGTATAATGCTGAACACCGGAAATTCGTCCTTCCACTGTGTGAGACGGTTGTGGTGTTGGGACGCCGAACTGATATTCGCTGTTTCACTATCAAGAGTCTGGTACTCGTAGGATTGTAGGTCCCCCGTCTTCGGGCGCAGGAAGAGGTCAATATATGATCTGGGGAGCGATCTGTATGTTCACAGTCAGAATCCACGCTATTGGCCGGATTAACCATCCACAATTTGATAGATGACCTCAACACGCTCGGCCACTTCAATTGGTGTTGGCGTAAGTTGCTTTCTGCCAGCATCAACTAGTAGCTCGTCAGCAAAATCAGCATTGTTGTTGCTTGATTTCGCCGGTAGTGTCGACACAGAGTGAACACGTGACAGCCTAAGCCCCTCAGTAGCTGCAATTCGTTCCGCTTGTTCACGGGCACGCTCCAGTGCTGCTTCCAGTGCATCATCTTGAAGTTGCTGGCGCGTTGCAGGTTGCAGACCAAACTCCACTCGTTGAACCGTTCCACCAGCGTCGGTGATTTCAGTGACAAGAGCCCCGAGCTGTTCAGGATGACACCGAACTGCGAACGTTTCTTCAGCGCGATAATCGGCATCAGTTTCTGGTCCAAAAAGGTCATCAACCTCATCAACCCGTATCTCAACCGTTTGAAGCTGTTCAGAAGAGATAGTCGTTATTGACCCACGAATTGTCTCTGTTCGGTCCCGCACAAGAGCACGTGCACTTGCCGGGTCACTGCTGTTACCGACTATCATCGCCTCAATCGTTGCTTTCTGTGGCTGTCGGCTACGACATGCGGTCGCCTCGGTTGTGATGGTTCTATTCGACATCTCGATGTCATCAGTCTCGGAAGCGCAAGTCATGAATCTTTGGCAACAGACAGCCAACTGAATCCATGTCTCTGACAGGCACGCCGTTTGATGACACAATGAGGACACCCGAGATTTGAAACAGATCGGTTACGCGCTGGTCATGCGAGTGTTTTCCGGGCAATATCAACATCGCGGATACGTGACCCGTCGGGGCATGCATCAATGATGCCATTCAGTGTATCCAGCGCAATAGGTCTGTAGTTTAACAGCTCACTACTAACATTGACTCGTTGGGTGTCGGCCGCAATAAACGGGTACATCTGTGTGTCATTGTTATGGATATGACCGTGGATAGCCCACCCATCCCAATTGTCGGGAATATCCCCGGGTCGGTGGGTACAATAAAATTCACGACCGTCGTGTTCAATCACGCATGCATCCAAGATGACAAAGGGAGCTCTCTCGGAATTTAGCCCCACATCGTGGTTCCCCCGAACCAACACGTCCCCGTCCAACCGCTCAAAGTGCTCGATAGTCTCCTCGCCATCCCGCATGTCCATTGCAACGTCACCTAAGTGAATCAGTACATCTGTCTCTTTCACGGTCTCGTAGTGTCGGTTCAACATCGTCTGATTCATTTCGCCGACCGAACTGAACGGTCTGTCAGTGTAGCCGATGATACGCGAGTGTCCAAAGTGATGATCCGAAATGACGTATCTACTCATCCGAATTCACCCTGATAATGTAAACGAGACATAATTAGTTAGATAAAAGCAAAACATATATGATTAATTGAGAAGTGCCTCCGAAACATCGCCCTCCGAGATGATACATTTGGATGGGGAACCGCTTTGAAATCGACAGCGAAGAAATCCTCAATGCTGAACTCAAGGAGTTCGGGAATAGCGCCCTTACGGTTCGAAAACGCTGGCGTAGCGCTGACGTGAAAATTGTCCGTATCTCAGAACCCACCGAGCCCGACAACGGGTGACACAGAACGCCCGTTTGGAGTGTCACCACGTGTTCAACGAGGTACGAGCCTCAACTACGACGGGTGGGATTGGCACAACATGGAAGACGTGGTTGAGCAGAGCGCCGCCGTCGTGCAAAACACCGCACAGCGATTGACCTCCTCCTCCGCGTAAACGCGGGGGAATCCGACCATCGGATTCGGGCGGTCGTCGCCCTTTGATTCCAACCCGCACTCGGAGGGAACCGGCGACACACTGGGGGAACTCTCGTTTATTTCCCTCGTAGGGCTGTGGCCCGGCCAATGAGGCCCCGTCGGAATCCGTGTCATTGCCGTGCGAACCACCGCTGGTTCGCCATCCCTTGTGGTTTGGTTTGGGGACGGCCTCTCACCGATTCCGTCGCATCCGTTACAACTGGGGCCACAGTCTTCACACTGCCGGGACAAACGAGCCGAGTGTCGCTCAACCTCCGCCTGAAGACGGAGGTGTGCGCTTGCATCTCTATCAACGCCTGTATTGATGAGCTTTCACACAATTGCAAGACTTCGTGTCGTACAAAGCTGCGTAGAATGCGATCCCTTCCAAAGAAACTGATCCCGAGTGCACGAGTCAAGAAGTGTGGACTGTGGGCGTACAACTCGTTCAAATAGACAGGGAAACGACTTCAGTGTGTCCAGTATGGGTTCCAAGACCATGCAGACGGTAAAGCGGCATTACTGATTGGTGCGAGAGGGTTGAAGAAATTGAACCGAAATATGCCTGCTCTCAACAGTCCTCAAATTGAGAGGGTGCGACGTTCACAAGAGCGAAGCTCTTGTGCAGCCCGCAAAATCACGTTGTGACTTTGAGACGGGTTGACAACAGGCTGAGTGAACCGGCCGACCACGACCCTGTTTCATCTGTTCGCGGCTACCAAACCGATGGTGAAACCGAGAATGTGAGGAACTAATTCGTGGGAAGAAGCCTCGCTCTTGTTCCCGATTGGAAATTGTCGATTTCCGTTCTCATGATGACGCCCTGGATCTCAAACCACTTCAGTTGACCCAAGGCAGTTCACGATACGGCTCCCTCGTTCGAGACCCCCCTCGCGGTGGAACAGGTGTTCGGGTGACTGTGTCGTTCGAAAATCGAGGATTTTCATGATGACTCTGAATTTGTCTCTCAAACCAGCCACACCCGTTACAGAAGTGCGAGGGGAACGGCAGAGATGAATCTGACAGTCGATGATACAGACTACCGATGATAGCATGGCTTGAAATTCCAATCGATATTTCAGATGCCATACCTCATTACCCCGTAATGATTACTGTGGTTATCACCACGAAGTTCCACGACACATCCCCCCTCATGGCGGAAAGAGTGGCAACACGCCTCTCGACTCTACCCTGGACGACGACCTTCGACGTTACACGTGCTTGAGAACCGAGGAAACGCGCACCGCGAATATCCACTTCGTAGAGTCTTCGCTTACCGGCGGGAGGGATGTCAATTCATGTGTGATTGAATCAATGAACAGACGATGAAACTGGCCGTGATTGCGGATATTCATGGAAACGCACCGGCTCTTGAAGCGGTGCTTGACGCTCCTGTAATGAGCGAAGCCGACACAGTGGTATGTCTTGGCGATATCGTTGGTGCTCTCGGTTCGCCTGGTACCTGTGTGTCGCTGGTTCGTCAGAATGCCGACCATGTAGTGCATGGCAATCACGATTCGCGAGTGTTTGACAACCGAAAGTTCCTCCCAAAGCGTGATGTGGATGTCTTCGAATATGAACTCATCAAAGAGAGACTATCCGCAGCAAACAGAACGTGGCTGCAGGACCGTCCGGTAATCGATAAAATCATGAACGGTACCGTGCTTGCACACTGTCAGCCGACTCCAGACCGCGCCACTGGAGTCGGTGGTGAACCTGGCGTCTACCCAGGCTCATTTGAGGAAATCACTGACAGTGTAGATGATGAGACAAAAATTGTACTGTTGGGTCATACGCACTGCCAGCATGCTGAGGTCGTCGGCTCAGACGATCAACCACTACTCGTGTGTAATCCCGGCGCTGTAGGACTCCCTGTCAGGGTTGATGGTAACGGCGATGCTGGGCTTGCCAGATACGCCGTCGTTGAGACGGATACGATGGAATGGGCCCTTCGCTCAGTCCAGTATGATGCGACAAATGTTGTCGAATTCCTCAGAGCGAACGGATCCCCACTTGGAATAGCGACAGAGCACTAAATCGGTGGATAGAGCAGTGGAGTAGGTTGGCTTGATGACAGGACCAGTGATCACCACCCGGTTTGCATCGTCAACCAAGTTATGTACGCTGACGATTCTTCAGATATTCCCAGTGCACTTTCCGAATCGCTCGTGGAGAGTGCTAATATAGGGGATAGCATCTCTTCAGTCTAAAGAGTGCCACGATGAAATTATCAACAAATATACGTATATCGAATCCTCACATACACGAAAAAGTACATCTTCCAATACACTTACCGAAGTCGCCGGACACCAGCCTGGGAATAGCCGTCTCTTCGTCCGACTGGCGGAAACACTACGAAACTTATCATGAGATTCCTCAGATATTGACCTCGGACGAGGAATGTATTGAATTCAAAAGCGCATCACCGTAACACAGTCTCAGTTCAACGTGAATGATAGACCCCACCACGATAGGCGTTGTAACCGATATCCATGGCAACAGCACCGCTCTCCGAGCTGTTCTTGATGATATGCCCGCGGTTGACGAACTTGTCTGCCTCGGCGATGTTGTCGGCTACGGCCCGAATCCTGGCGAATGTGTCGAACTCATTCGTGAGCACGCAACCGTAACCCTGTATGGGAATCACGAGCTATTCCTCTCGGAACCCGCGATGTGCGCGAGTAACACCGACGCGACAGCTGGTATCCAGCACGCGCTGGGCACGCTCACTGATGATCAACTCGCCTGGACGCAAGACCTCCCGTACACTACCACGATCTGCGACGGTGACGTGTCGCTCGCACACGGTCACCCGAACAGTGAGACACCGTACAAATACATCACCAAAGCCAACGCGACAACACTTGTTCCACACTCCCGTGAGAACGGATGGGAGTACCTTGCAGTCGGGCACTCTCATATCCAGTTTCAACTTGACCTGCAGCGGTACCATGACGATGCTGGACTCTTATTCAACCCTGGGAGTGTTGGACAGCCACGTGATAAGGATCCGCGCGCAGCGTACGGTGTCATTCACCGCGACACACGAACGGTCGATCTGCATCGCGTTGAGTACAACATAGAGCGTGTTGTGAAGCAAATCCGTCGCGCTGGCCTGCCGAGTGCATCTGGGCAACGTCTCCGTGACGGACAGCATCCCCAGACAAACCGTTTGTGACGATAGGCCTTAACCCGAGACCAACTCATGACTCGGATTCGTTCAGAACTTCGATACTTGCCTGATGCTCTCGGGACACAGACATACCCCTTCGCCGCCTTCGGCGGCTCGTTGAGGCAGTGGCTTCGCTCCTTGAGGAGGGGGGCTTACCGCCTGCATTCAGCTAAAACAGTCTCGAACCTAAATCGATGACTGTCGGCACTGAAACGCGTATCGAGTTTCCAGCCATTTGGAAAGACTGCATATGCTTATCTCACACACCTTCTCTCACTCAGACCCAACACCGATGAGAGGGTCGAATTCGGTCACAAAAGATGGTGTGAGAATACAGGAAATTGATTAGAATCGTCCGACAAGATTGGAGCGGAGAGACTCTTCGATCACTGCAATCTCGTCTGCTGTCCACAAGGTTTCCCACGCCTCAGATATATCGGTGAATATGAGCGACGCACGGACGTCCCTTTTTGTCTCCTGTTGATCTAACGCGATTGCGTACGCTTTCATCTGATTTGTGTAGTATTCTCCGTTCACGTCTATCTCCTCAGGGGTCATCGACCCAGTCTTATAATCAATAATATGATACTCCTCAGGGGTAATAATTAGATGATCTATATACCCTGCAATTTCTCCCTGTTCGAATTCTGCAGTGACATACAGTTCATCGTACCGCTGTTCGACAGTCGCACCCGCAGTCTGCGTCTCAACATATTCAATCCCACACTGAGCGTGTTGAGTTACCCGCTGTTGCAGGTCGGTCGTTAGTTCGACTTCGGCATCTTCATTCACCAGTGTTTGTGTCATCAGGTCTGTCCACTGCGATTCTGGAGGACGGAGTTCACATAGCCGGTGAACCATCTCACCAAACACCCGTGGACTCACCTCTTCATCGAGTTTCCCGTCTGAGTGTTCCACTCCGGTTTGTTGCTCACCAGAGAGGCTCTTTTTTCGATGTCGGTGGTCAGGACTTTGTTTGGTCTCCTCGATATAGGCTGTCTGTGTTTCCTCGTCGAACTGCACCTCCCCGTAGCCACCAAGTAATGAGGCCAGATCGGTCGCTGAGAGTCGGAATCTTGCCTCCGGCGATGTTGGTTCCGGTGAAAGTGTCACTGTGGGGTCATCCTGTGATGTCGTCTGTTCCAGTTCGACTCCTGGTGTCGGCACTGACACACGGTATGAACCCTTTCCGAAGGAGCGGTGTACGTGGTTTGCCTGGTTTAGTTCGAGACAAACCTTCTTAGGCAGGAGTGCACGTTGCGTCCAGTCACGCCAACTTGACGCAGAGTCAGGATCTGGCTGTTCCAGATTGGCGAACGATGCGGCTTCGTCGTCATCTTCGGGCCCGTGCAGGCTGGTAAGTAACAGGTGGTCTCTCGCCCGTGTACAGGCGACATAAAGAACACGTTTCTCTTCAGCGCGTTCCTCACGCCGGCGTCGCTCTCGAAGGGTTTTCCGGGCAATCGTGTCTTTCATCTCGAACGGATCGGACAGACACGGCGCTTTCATGCCAACAGTGTGCTGTTCGCCGACTTGCTCGAATTCAACCGCACCGCTCCCAACGGCGGCTTCATCGTTGAACCCACGGCCGAGTCCTGGAACTACAACAAATGGGAACTCCAGTCCTTTCGCGTCGTGAATCGTAAGAATCTGCACGCCATTGCCCGACGTTTCCGCCTCGCTTTCATGACTACCAAACTCGATCCGTTGCTCGATCCGACTGACGAGTGTGGTGAGGCTTCGGATGCCATCATCGCTCCATCTCCGGAGACGCTCCCGAAATTTCTCGACGTTTGCAATCGCCTGCTGTGGTCGACTGCCTGCGCTGATCGACACGAGATACCCAGTATCTTCGATTATTTGCGTGAGTAGTGTTGCCCACGACGCGTCGAGATTGTCCGTCCCGTCATCATTCACGCCTGTGAGCCGCCGCCATTTACACAACAGCTCGTGTGCCGATGTGAGTCTTCGAACGTCCGCTGATGCTAATGCTTCCCACAGAGGTTCGTCGTGGAGTTTCAAGCGAGCAAGCGTATCGTCAGTCAACCCGAATAGCGGTGACCGGAGGACCGCATACAGTGCACGTTCGTCCTGAGTGTCAGCAAGTGCTCGGAACAGGTTCACAAGGGCGGTGACTTCGGCTGTTTCGTAGAACCCGATTCCTGACGCAACAGAGTATGGGATATCAGCATCGTGAAGCGCTCGTTCATATATTTTCAACTTCGTGCGACTTCGGATCAGAATAGCGATGTCATTCGGTTCGATCGCTCGTGGCTCGGGTGGCTCGTCTTGATCCTCACGGTCTTCGGGATAGACCTGGCAGGGCTCAGCGAGCACTTGTGAAATGCGAGCAGCGAGAGCCATCGCTTCCAGTTCAGCGTCATCGTCTGGATCAGCGTGCGCAAATTCCTCATAGTGACCGAATCTGTCCGCCCGAAGTTCCGGGTCAGTTGGGACTGGGATATACTCAACACTCCCGATATCGGCTGGATCATCTCGGTATGGGGATAGCCGTTGAGGGGCCGCCTCGTATGCCTCGCCATCGGTAATTAGAACCGCGTCGAAGAGTTCGTTGATCGTCTCAAGAACAGTCGGGAGCGTTCGGAAATTCGTCGAAAGGTGCTCGTCTTCACGCACATTCCCATCATCATCGGATGTCCGGGGGGTGCACTCGAGTGTTTCAGCCGTCTGCTGGAACTGTGCGACGTCTGCGTTCCGGAACCGGTAGATGCTCTGTTTGGCATCCCCGACGACGAACACGTTTCGCGCATCGAATGTATCTTTCTCACTGGCGGTCAGGAGCTTGATGAGGTCCCACTGCCGGGGATCTGTGTCTTGGAATTCATCCACCATCACGTACTCGAATTGCTCGCACAGCTCTTGGCGGATCGGCTCGTTCTTGTCCGCCTGCAAAAACTCGACAGCGTACGAGATTAGATCGGAGAAATCACAGACATTTTGACGATGCTTCCGGTCTGTGTATTCCTCACTCACAATCACCGTCAGTTCAGCAAGTGCTGTCACGAGTTGGAAACTGTTCGCCTCTAACTCAAGATCGACATTGACGGCGTACTCCTCGGGCTCTATCGCTTTGACAAGTTGCTGAAAAGCCTCGTCGAATGCATCTTTCTGTGAATGCCCATTCCACCGTGTCTTGGCCCCTGTGTAACTGGCATACCGATCACCAGATGTCGTGAGATGACGGCTTAGTTCCGCAATCAATGCCTGTTTCCGACGTGAAGCGATGCCGTCGTCGAAGCTATCATCAAGAATCTCGATGACACCCGCAGCACGCTGCCAAGCAGCCCCTCCTGTGTCGATGTCCGGCGGGTCATCAATCATACCGGCAAGTACTTCGACAGCGTCAGTCACCTCTGGTTGGGCGAGTCGGTTGGCAGCTTCTCCGCGGTCGATTGGGTGTAACTCTGTTTCGACAAATCCGATATAATCCTCGATAGAAGTGTCGGCCCACTGTTTGGCCCACTCGATGCTTGCTGGTCGGTCTCTGAGCAGGTCCGTCAGCACTTCTCGTAATTGTTGTCGAGAGAAACGCTGCGCAAGCGTTCGCGTGGCGTCGTGTTCCTCATATTCCTTTAGAACAGCTCCAACCGTGTCATGAATCAAGGCTGCTGTCTCATCTTCGTCGATCGGCTCGAAGCTGGGATCGATACCCTCTATCGACAAGGCATGCTCTCGGAGCAGGCGGGCACAAAAGCCGTGGAGTGTATGAATGTACCCGTCTTCGAGTTCGTCTGCGATACTCCGCCACGCCTCGGATTCGTCAGCACTACGCTCAGATATCCTCTCGGTGATCTCTGACCGGATGCTCTCCTCAAGTTCGCTCGCTGCCCGCTCGGTAAACGTTGTCGTCAGGATATTTTCCGGCGACAACGTGTCTTCATCCTCGGAAATGTCATCAGTTGGTGCGGTCTGGATCGACATTTCGAACATCCGTAGATATCGGGCTGTCAACGTGGTTGTCTTCCCAGTCCCAGCTCCTGCGGTGAGCGTCACGTTACGATCAAGTGCTTTGACCGCTCGCTTCTGCTCGTCGGTCAAGTTATCAAACTCCACCATTGCTACTCCACCTCGACTACGTCATCGGTCCCGTGACCACGCGCCAGCGGTGGAACGTACACGTTGAGCTCCTCGTTGTCGATGTGCTCGATTGTCTGGTGACGTTGCTCCGGCCGGACATCACAGACATGCGCATAATCACAGTATCGACACCCGGCGTCCGACGGATCAAGCACTGTTGGCTGAAATCGACCATCAGTGATACCCCCAACGAGCTCGCCAAGACGCTCTGCAGTCGTCTCTTCGATGAACTGCCTGAATGCTGCATGCGTCTCGAAATACGGATATGAATATCGCAACAGCGGAACGTCTACGTCGTTGCTCCTGTAGTAGGCAGCCATCTGTTGTGATGTGATCTGCCCGTTCCGAGAGTTCACCGATGTCGGTGGTGACACCTGATAATAGGCTGCCCCAACAGTCTCAATCTTAGGAAGCGCGTCCTCGGCCATCATTGCATATAGCGGTAATTGGAAGTTCAACCCGAGCAACGCATCGGTCTCTCCTGGGACCGAGCTCCCAGTCTTGTAATCTCTGATAACCGCCTGTGTGGGGTCTGTGCCAGGCACAGTATCGATCCTGTCGATCAGTCCATGGATCGACACTGATCCCTGTGACGTGTCGATAACCGCTGGTTGCTGTTTAAGTGGCGTCCCAGCATCGTATGGCTGACCGATTCGCGCCTCAAACCACGTCGGGCGTGCGGTCGTCCTTGCTGGTTCCTCAAACTCGTGTTCTAAGAACCGATAGAAGAGGCCTCTCGCGACGGGGTGCTCATTATCATTCTTTTGTTCTGGCCCATAGTGCGGGTTAGTATCCGGCGTCCCAAGACCGGCGAGCACTGACGTGAGCCACTGGTCTTGGAATGCAGTTTCGGGGTGCTCGTCAAACTCATTGTCTAGTTGGCTCACTGCGACAGCCAGCAGTTGTGCCTGCCGCTCATTAAAATCGCTGTGAGGACTGACCGGTTCTCCCTCAGATGATTGCAGAGAGCAATAATATTCCTCCAGCACTCCATGGATATAGGATCCACGAGCGCCAGGATCTGGTTCCCGTGTCAGCGGATCCGGTGCTTCGATTCCAAGGACATGGCTCATATAGAACTTGAATCCGCACGCAGCATAGGTTTCGAGACGACTCGGACTATATGGCTCACGCTCGGTCGCTGCATACACGTCCGCAATCGTTTCCGGTGACAACTTTCCATCATACGGAGTCAATATTGGATCCGCACGTGATGCCGCACACTCGACACCAGATTCGATCTGGCTGTGTTGGTCCTCGCCGAATGTGCCTGCCTCAGCAGCGGCATCGATAAGAGCGTGTGTACGCGAGTCTGACAATCCTGCCCATCGACTACCGATGGCTCGCTGTACGTCCTCTTGATTCCCTGGTGGACTTTCGCTTTCGTTCGTTATTTCACTCAGATCAATGAGACGATGTAATTCTGTGAAGATACCTGCCTCGACGTACGGATCCCCAGCCAGACTCCGTTGTGGACCTGTCAGGTGAATCGACGCATCGCTCGCCATGAGCCCTCCAAATTGGTAGCGAGCCTCCGCTCCAGCATCACTCTGCCCGAAATCCCGATTGGACTCATAGATTGGCTGTACAAACGAGAGTTCTGCGGGGTCCGATGGGAAATGCGTGGACGTCATTCCAAGGATATGGACGTGTTCGAATTCTCGAAGGAACGCTTCCTTCAGTCCACAGATCAGAATGCGCTCTTCAGCTTCATGGCCGGTCTGCGGCAGCGAGGCGGTCGAAATCGCTCGCGCAAGCCGGTCAACGCTGTCGCCGAACTCAGGCTTTGAAGCCGAAGCCGTGAGAGCCACTGTTTCCAATACGCGGTCAAGTCGGCTGCGTGCACTCGACTCGCGTGATGCGAACGCAGACGAGAACTCTTCATCCGTCTCTAGCTTGGTGAAGACGCCGAGCCGTTCGAGAAGGCCATCCACTCGATCAGGTAACGATTCGAGATCAGCCGTAGAGAGAGCAGTTGCATCATCGAGAATTGGCTCAATCTCAGCTTCGACGGTCTCGTCTACCTGGCTGAGAACCGTCTCGAGTTGACCCATCTCCACCTGCCTTGCTACCCGAGCAACTTCGTTGTAATCAAGGCGTTCGTTATCATCCGATACCGAGACAAGTGGATTCGTGAGGAGAGTAAGTAGTGTATCAACTGAGCGTGGTTCACGAGAGAGGTCACAAACCGCCTCGATGACCTCTCCAACTGCTGTTTCCGAAAGAGTCAGATCCATCTGAAGCGCATACGGGAGGTTGTACGCATCAAAAATATCGCTAACTGCGTTGGCGTACTCGGTTGGACTCGTGAGAACGACGCCAATCTGTCCGGCTTCAACACCGGAAGCGAGGTGATGACGGATCTTTTGTGCGACACTCCGGATTTCTTCGGGAACTGTTTCTGACTCGGTATATGTGAGATCCAGCAGGTTCGGATCAATATTGTCGGTGCGTGGAGTATGCTCAGGGTGTCGATAGAGCCCCTCGGTCACGCGCCGCCGCGCCCTAACAGATGTAGATGGCGTCTCCCGGTAGTGTTCCATGGAGAACCCGAGCTCACGAAACGTCTCAAGCGCACGAGATGCACCCGTGTCTATTCCGACTGTTTTCTCTGTATCCGTCTGCTTTGGAAGTAGGCCGATTGTCGGCCACGTCGCTGCAACCCGCTTTAGAAAATCCTGCTCAAGCTGATCAAAGCGTGTGAACCCACCGACAACGACGGCCTCAACAGCTGGACGCACCGTCTCAAGATCTGTGTCCATCGTTGCAACGTGGTGCATCCGCTCCGTGCGGTATGTTTCCGGTAGTTCGTCTGCCAATATTTCCTGACGTGCAGTCTCAATCGCCTCAGCTAATTCTTCGACGTGATCAGCACGACGTTCAAACCCTTCATCACTCAATCGCGATCCCATCTGTTCGGGTGAAAGAAGTCCCGCACATTCGAGATTGGTATAGAGATCCTCGGCAGCACCGACAAGTCCTGAACGGAGGAACTGTTTACCGATATGGAACGGATTGGTTGGCGATTCAATGTGTTCGACACCAAGTTCCACGAGACGCAAGAGAAGTGGTCTGTCAATGTGGGTGACTCGACCTTTATACTGGTCACGTTCGTAGCAATCCGAAACGACTTGATCGAAGGTGTCGACACGGAGGCAGGCGGAGGGACCATGCGTCTGCCAACGCTCTCTGGTTTCCTCTCGAGGGTGTTCTTGCTGTCCGAGGTACAGAATACTCTTGGGGTGGGTTCCAACAGTGTCTGCAATCGTCTCAAACGCCTTGGACTCGAGAAATGGAAGGGTAGGGCCTGTGAAGATCCGTGGATACGACATGCTCCGATAGAGATTCAAGATAAACAAGAAAGTTAGGGAACGATGGTAAGATTTTCCCAACACGTAATCAAGCAGGCCGCCTTGCAACATCGTTGAGCTCAGTATCTGCTCAGCAGCGAACTGTTCAAGCCGAATTCGCCCCTCCAGAAATCCACTCGTCACACCTGAATGCGAGAATTAATGCTGACTGAATGACTGGACTGGTTTTCGGTATACACCACAGTGAGTCCCTGATCACTCCGTTTGAGTGAGCTGCCTCGGAGTCAAGTGGTTTGAGATCCAAGGCGTCTCGTCATTACGCGAATCGGGAACGACCTCGACGCCTCGCTCATTTGTAGATATTCAATCACCGTGTTCTCGCGAACGCCCACCGAATAAAAGAATCGGTCAGTAGAGCGATGTACTCGGCATGCCAAAGGCGGGGAGTGACTGGATATCTGAAGAGATGTATGACGACCGATCAAGAGTGAGTGTTCAATCACTGCCGTCTCGATCAGCTTTCCAGCCAGCCACCTCACCAGCCCATGCAATATAGACGATCACATAGAGGAGAGTCGCAAGGAGACCCCCGGACGCAGCGTCGGCAATCAGTGCATCGGGAGCCGCGTCGAATCGAAGTACCACACCTGTGATGAGAATAAACAGAACGATCACGGTGACCCGGCCAGCGACGCTGATGTTTCGGAACCACTGACCGATGTGTCTACCGAGAGATGAATTGGCTCCAGGACCAAGCGCAACGGTGAATATCAGAAAGCCAGTGACTGCTGCCGGCCACGACACAGTTGCAGAAGAAAGGGCATCGACACCCACACTAACGCCGATCAGAGCACCAGTGAACACCTCCGCCCACGTCGGCGGACGATCAGGAAAATACGCCGACAGTATCGCTCGAACGCCGGAGAGCATACCTATAGTCCCCAATTAGATTTCAAAAAATGCCCGATAATTCTCGATCTTTCTTATTGATCCTCAAGCCACGCAAAGACTCGACACTGGCCGATTTCGTCCTTGGCCGATTACGTGTTGGGAGGTGTTGCATACCATACGCGTCGTCAATCTCCGACGAGGAGTTCTCACGTTGGCATCCTCGTCCACCTGAAGATGGAAGCATCCCGAGTGTGGAATCATCATCGCTGAGTCTCTCAGTGCACGACTCAGGAGATATATTCAGCACCTGACAGCTCGGAGTCCTCTCCGTCTGTACGCTGGTCGCCGTGTCTGACCAACATCCGAAGAGCACCGAACAGGACTTTGAAACGACACGCAACTGTGCTTGGTTCGATGAGGCGATTCACATCTCAGAAATCCCTCATCAGTCTTATTCGTATCACATACATATGACGACTCCTCACTCGCGCGTCATCGAATAGGTATCACGCAGATGCGTCAGCTCTCAGTCGCCCGACAGATCACAATACAATAGACACAAGTTTCTGATTCTGTGTATCATATATTAATGGAAGAGGAGCAGATCCGCTACGAGATAATGCCAAGTGGCGCAATTGTTCAAGACTGTGAGAAACTCCCGACAGGTCATCCGGTCGCGGTGACAATGTCAACGACATACGGTGTTTCAAGAACAATGGAAGTGCTAAAAGAATTAGCTTCTCAAGGGTATGAGGTGCTCCCACACATTGCCGCTCGAATGATTCCTGATGCCGAGACACTTGAGAACATACATACCCAATTAGAGGAATACAATATTTCCAGTGTATTTATTCCAGGAGGGGATGCAGAGACTCCTGCTGGTCCCTTTGAGAGTTCATATGAACTCATCAGAAAATTACACGATGATTTCTCCCCATCGTATGACGTTGGAATTACAGGCTATCCTGAGGGGCATGAGTTCATTACAGACGCAGAGCTCAGAGACTCTATCAGGAAGAAGTGCCAACTTTCTGACTACATCGTGTCACACATCTGTTTCTCACCTTCCAAAATCAACGAGTGGTGTGATTCACTCTCCGAGGCCGGAATCACCCTTCCTGTCTTTTGCTGTGTCCCGACAGCCATGCCACGGGCGAAACTACAGCATATCTCTAAGCTCATTGGCGTCGGCAAATCATCTCACAGTCTCAGCAGTAACTCGAAACCGGAAGTATCGGCTAATGACCCGCTGTACAGGCCCACAAAACTCATCAAGCAGTTGGTAGCCACAGGTCAAATCTCAGGATTCCACATCTCGACGTTTAACAGACTATCCGCAACAAGACAATTTCACCGCACTCACATCGCCAGTGAGTCCTCGATTAAGTTATCCTCATGACCAGTCTCAGCCCGACTGTATCTCATCGTGTCAGCTCCTCATGGCTGAAGCCGTGGGCTTCCGCGCTACTACCGCAGGTCATCATCGCACAGGTCGTGTGGCGTGGAAGGACTCTCTTTGACGATTGCAACGACAAGACGCTCTGTGGCCCCAACTCTGGGGGAATTGCACTCAGCAGATGCGAGCCAAAACGGGATTAGAGATCTACTCCCTGCTCGCCGGTGTGTTTGAACATCTTGCCTGACTGTTTAGTCCGAGTCCAGTACAATGAGTAGACCCACAGCACAGGCAGTTCTCAGAACAACCGAGAGAGTAGCCCGTCGTCTGACTCGGGTTTCTGTTCCGATTGCTGTCCACCGTCTGTCGAGACAGCATCTGCTTCAACGTCGGCTGTAGCCAGTCTGTCGACTACCTCCTCGGTCGTTGCAGTCTCGTGTGCGATGAATCCGAAATTGGTATGAGCCGCCTTCAGAGCGTCGTGTCCGGCGGCCGCAGTCGCGTCTGTTACTGTGAGCACCTCGAATCCGTTCTCGACAGCGTCGCGTAGGTGCGATTCGACACACAGGTTCGCGCTCATTCCTGCGAGAACGAGAGTGTCAACCCCGCGCTGACGGAGTTGTGTTCCGACGTCGTTGCTCCAGAAGCCTGACAATTGTTTGTGCGGCGAGAGAACAAACGTGTTGTCACCTGGCTCCAACTCGGGGACAAAGTCGCTCCCTTCGCTGTCGGCGTCAAACATCCGCGTGTCGAACATTATCTGATCAATCGTATTCAATTTCTCCCAACTATCGAACTCATCGTCTGTATACTCGTGAGGCGAATAAAGCACCGGCACATCACCCTCCCGCGCAGCATCGCGTAACGTAACTAACTTGTCAACGACTGCATTCTCTTCAACTGTCTCTCCGACCTTGTCCCATACTACGCTGTCCGGCTTCAAAAAGTCGATCTGTGGGTCCGTGATAAGGAGTGCTGTACTGTCCGTGTCGATTTCAACGTCTGACATATTGATTACCTCTAGTTACTTGGTACGGGTTGGTAATGTAAAAGCCCAAGCTGAGGATGCGGATACCTCATAACTTACCGGTAACTCGATTACCAGACAGTCAACTGCTGGATAATCAAGGGGACAGTTGCTCATCTACCATAACACGTGCCAGCCTCGCTGTCTCCTCTTTTCGGCCACCATTCACGCGGTCAGCATGACTGTCTGACCTTCTTCGAGAAGAGTTACTGTATGTAACGTAATATTGCATGGTAACCTTATTCAACGCTCTACTCGAACGATAAATTATGACTGAACAAACGCGACTTCCAGTTTGGTGCGGTGGCGAGGAGTGGTGTCCAGTCACATCGACGGCGACGTTGATCGGACGAAAGTGGCACCCAGTAATCGTTGAACGAATTTTGGACGACGGGCCGATGGGGTTTAGCGAACTCAAAGAGGCCGTCGACGGAATATCAAGTAAGGTCCTCTCAGATGTGGTTGAGGACTTAGAGCAAAAGGAACTACTCAACCGAGCAATTGTCAGTGAAAAGCCGTTTCGTGTCCAATATTCGCTGACAGACCGTGGAGCCGACCTACGACCAGTCATCGAAGCGATGGACCGCTGGGGCCGTGATCATCTGCAGTCTGCCTCCGATGAAGAAGAGTCCATTGTGTAGTGAATATTTTTGAGATGATGTCCCGCTTCTTCAAAGAGCGAACGAAATACACTGAAGTGAGCGAGTAGAGAAGGGAGAAAAGCAACTATCTGTCGAGAACACAAAACGCCCCCCAGTAATGACCCACTGGGTTGAGTTGGTTTGAATCCATATATTTAGTTGCCCTGAGATGGGCTGAGTTCTCGGCCCCTTCTCTTGGCAGAGTAACGGGTTCAGTGCCCGGTGTGCTCACTCACGGTCTGACAGACTATCACTCCATCACCGCACCACTGTCAGACCAGCACTTTTCATCATACTGCGCCTCTGAGCAAACTGTGGCATACAATTGAGCTATCGGATCGCAGTTCCGGCGAGGCCAGATACAATGAAATTCTGATGAGGAGTATGAAAACGTGTCTTATCGGTGTCGGCGACGAGTACCGTGACGCCTTTTATGTATAGAGGATTCGACAGGCCGTTCAAGACTCGTGACCGAGCAGTAGCCTTCGAATCCCCAAGATGAACGCTTTCGAGCCATTTGAGCCCGAGCTCACGAAACGACTTGCAGTGGCATCGAGGCCTTGATAAAGATACGAGCGCATACCCCTGGGGGTGGAGGTCAAGTGTGGAAGGATGTCAGAATTGACTGTCACTTGCAAGAGTGAATCACTCAGACGTCAACATCAAACGCCTGAGACTCATATGTACTGTATGTCCAAGAAACACACAACTGAGGCTATGCCAGAAAACGACGATGAGTGGCGCGACGTCTTAGACGAAGAGGAATATCAGATTCTCCGTGAAGCAGGTACTGAACGTGCAGGTACCTCAGATCTGTTAAAAATTGACGATGACGGTATGTTCCGTTGTGCCGGGTGTGATTCAGAATTGTTCCGCTCCGACGAGAAATTCGAGTCTGGAACCGGCTGGCCAAGTTTCTGGGCTCCCGCCGACACTGCTGCCGTTGAGACGCAGGCTGACCGGAGCCATGGGAGAGTCCGAACTGAAGTCATCTGCAGTGCGTGCGAAGGCCACCTTGGCCATGTGTTCAACGACGGTCCGGACCCGACAGGCAAGCGCTACTGTATCAATGGCAAAGCGCTCGAGTTCGAAGAAGAATAACTCGCCAGTGGTGCTCATTCAATCTCTCATACAGTGACAGCCACACCTACACCGAGACTCATTAAACGGTATGACCGCGCGGCACTAATTCGTAATAAGACTGAGACCGCGACTTTCGGGCTAGGATGTTTCTGGGGGCCGGAAGCACAGTTCGGCGCGATTGATGGTGTCATCCGGACCCGAGTTGGCTACGCTGGCGGGAAGAAGTCCGACCCAACGTATCATAACCTCGGGGACCACACCGAAGTGTTCCAAGTAGATTATGACCCGACAGTGGTCCCATATTGGGACCTGCTGGCTCGGGTCTTTGCGAACCACCGACCGAACCACCAGACGAGGAAAATTCAGTATCAAAATATCATTCTGATGGGGACGTCGAATCAGCGGAAAACGCTCAACGAATTTCTTGCAGAACATGGCCTGGACGCCGACGCTCTCGGGACTCGTATCGAGCGTTTGTTGCGATTTTATCCTGCTGAAGATTATCACCAGAAGCACAGTCTCCGCACCGACCCAGTGCACTCAGATGTCTTTGACGAAGCCGGCTACACTGATGATGAAATTCAGGAATCGCCTGCCGCTGCGAAACTCAATGGGTACACGAGTGGACATGACCTGCCTGATGACGACAACCTCCAAACGGTCTTCAGCAGAACAGTGTAAACGATACCGGTTTACTCGTCTGCAGACACAGATTCCTTGAGACAGGACTTCTTGTTCTTGCGACGCTGCCTGGCGATGTCTGACCTGTGCGTGGGCTTGACGACACCGAAAAGTGGCGTGGGGTAACACAGTTTTTGCTTCGGTTTGAGCGGACGTCCCGTATCCAGCTGCCTGACGCTCACTGTGTCCGTGACCAGTACGTCGTCCGGTTGAAACGAACTGTTGTAACGGGTTTCACTTTCAGACCTGAGCGCCGCCTGGCCCGCAGATCTTGATCCACGCCTCAGGACAACACTCAAGATGGTTACAACAGAAATTGAATTCGGTAAAAACACTGAAGCTGATATGATATGTGCATATGTGGATCCGAATAGTGATTTTGAGTTCCTCCGACGGCTTGAGCCGTGAACTTTCGGCTCGGACAGCTGTACTAATGAACCCTAACACATGAACCGTGCAGTCGTCGTTGCTGTCGCTGTAATTACGATCCTCTCAGGGTGTGGGGGTGAGGGACAATCTCCAGCACCACAAACATCGACAGTCACATCAACACCAGAATCAACAGTGATGTCCTCGTTATCACCAACTGCTGTGCCGACTCCAGTCCCAGATAATCCGTTCGAGAAAGAGCCGATTATTATCGGGATTGAGAATCCAACGAACCGTTCCTACGAGGCAGTTATACGAGAGGCTGTGAACTACTGGGAACAGACTGGGGACCAGTACGTCGATTGGATGGGTGACTTCGAAGTGCGGCCCAACACATCGTCACCAGATCTCACAGTCGAATTTGTTGACACGATTGGACCATGCGGAGTAGAGACCGGTGAGAATCAGGTCGGCTGCGCACCGGTTCTTAAACGAGAAGATACGGTTGATGCTGCACGCATGCGAGTCCGAACTGGCTATACGAATGCTTCCACACTCATGACGCTGAAACATGAGTTCGGACACGTTTTCGGGCTGGTACACGGCGAGGAGCCTCGAAAGGTAATGAATGCAACGACTGTGTTGAATCTAACGACGCGACTGAATGCGAGCGAGAGAGCGATTCCATGGAAGACCGATCGCCTCACAATCTATATCGATACAGCGAGCTTCAGTGGAGTGAATACTGCGACGATTGAGGAGCAGGTTGTGCTGGCATTACGGTACTTTAATCGCGGTCGTGGAACGGTGCCGACGAATCTTACAGTAACACAGGTCGAAACTCGTCATCGCGCAGATATCATCGTCGTCGGTAATACACTCCCTGGACATGTTGCATCTGAGGGGTCAGTATACGGTCGCTCTACAGACACTGATCCGGCACTTGAGTATTACACCAACGCGACAATCACGGTTGATTTGCCACCGACTCATGAGCACATCGGATATCATATTGGGTATTGGCTTGACCGTTTTGTGAATCCAGATGAGCAATCAACTCCGTTCAAGACCACAGACCCAGGCTCGCGCGATGACTGGTGGCGCGAGAAAGATCGATAATCGTTTCATGTTTGGTGAGTCCCGATTTGAGATACATCACACGAACTGATCGATACGATTGTCGGAACCGAGCCGTCTTATGGCTTTGTGGGGCGGCGAAGCTTTGCTCATGAACAACGATGAACACGGACGTGTGCGGTAAATATTCGCCGAGAGATAGCTCAGACTTCTCTGACAGAGAATATGAGTGACGGCCATTACAGTCAGTAGAATACTGTCCACACACACTTCGGAACGTTTCGCACCGAGCGATCAGCTGGGTTGCAAATTGTCAGATCCTAACTGTAGCCGAGATTCCTCCGCCTTCAGGTGCAGAAGGACCTCAAACATCTATACTTACAGTCCGATGAGGTCATCAAGATTCACATCAAGTT
>UEYZ01000021.1_pt1 | contig 24130 bp, 20 predicted proteins | sample 1903591 | NCBI WGS metagenome assembly UEYZ01 (sample SAMEA4776352, study PRJEB27445) | saltern metagenome | biome: Hypersaline environment; feature: solar saltern; material: Pellet | place: Spain | collected 2014-08 | depth 0 m | reverse complement strand
CCCTCGGTGGGGGCCTCTACACGCCACAGTGGATGATTGCCAGCGCAGTGACAATTGCCTTTGGGGTGACGATGTTTCCTCAGATCAATCAACGCTTTTTCATGGCGAATGATGCCCAGGTTCTCAAGCGTTCGTTTGCGCTTTGGCCGATTCTTGTATTATTGTTATTCGTCCCTGCGTTTCTGTTGGGTTCCTGGGCTGCGGGACTCGGTGTGAGTGTTCCCGAGGGAGCCAATGTGATTCCGGTCCTGCTCGGGAACTATACTCCCGCGTGGTTTGCTGCGCTTGTCGTGGCGGGAGCAATGGCAGCAATGATGTCTTCATCGGATTCAATGCTACTCTCTGGGTCGGCGTATCTCACGCGTGATATATATCGGCCGTTCGTGAACCCTGATGCCTCAGCTGATAGAGAGGGCTGGATTGCGCGATTTGGGGTAGCAATCTTTGCGACCGCCGCCTTCGTAGCCAGTCTCTTTCGTCCCGGTACAGTAATTACCGTTGGCGATACGGCGTTCGGTGGGTTCGCACAGATGACATTACCCGTAATGATCGCCCTCTACTGGGGAGGAACAAATAGACAAGGAATCCTTGTTGGGATTAGTGGTGCACAGTTATTCTACATCTTACACATTTTTGTTCCGTCGACGCCTATTGCGGGCGTTAACCTATTTGCCTCAACGTATTGGGGATGGGACTTTGCGCTGTATGGAATGGTTTTATCCGCGGTGTTCACAGTCGGAGTCTCGCTTCTCACGACAACAGATACCAGCGAGAACTCACAGGCATTTGCTGTCGGGACACAGGCAGATTAACTGGAATTGTGTTCACTACTTCGCTTGAGAGCAACGGAGCGAGAAGAACTTTCGTCTGCACATCAGAGCACGAGGCGTTCTGAGGGTGCAGCCGAGATGGGACGCAGCACTATACGATAATGGATACGTTCGTCGCTCACCCGACAGCCCCACGACACGAAATTGGGTCTGTACATAGACATAGACATGCAGGCGCGGTCGGCTGACGATGTTTGACAGGCAGTGAGATACGCGATTTTGCGACAGCGCGTGTTTCTCATGGATGTCAGAGTGGGAGGCTCCGAAGCAACGCTGTCAAAATCACTGATTGTTTGTGTGCGAGCGAGTTGGTCAGCGTTCTCACCGCTCGTGAAGAATACGCTCTATGAGAATTGGCACGACTCCTGCAAAGCGCGTTCATCGTCAAGACGGATACCGTGACCCTGAGTTTGATAACGTCGGGGAGAAGACCGACAGCAGATCAAGTGGCACACGTTCCCGATTACCAACCCCTCGTTTGATAATAGTGACTGGCAGCCACAATTATTGCCAGTCGTGTACCGGCAGTCAACCAGCCCCAGAATCGGTTACTGACTCGTGAACGCTTGCCACTCAATATCGAGTTACACTGGGAGAACTCGGGGACGATGTGGAGGATCACCGGCATCGGGGTCAGACGGAAATCTGTGCCGTGATGACGAGGCTCGCAGATTCTCGAACCACTTGTCTCTGTTCTTGAAGATTCACATACGCTCTCACCCGGGGTGTTCGATGGCCGTCGCACAATGATGATCCCGAACGTGCGTTTTAGTGCAGATACTCTTCGCCACAGCCCGATCAGGCGGAAACGGAGCTTCCAACTTACCGCAGGTGTTTCGATAGGATAGGACAGGACAGGACACGATACGATATGCGTCCGAACAGTTGGCAGGGACGTAGTGGAATGGTCTTCGGACTTTCTTGACCGGCTGTGGACACAAAGCATTCGCTATACCCATGCACTCCATGCCCTGACCAGGCCGGGGAACGATACTGATAGACCGAGAGAGTCAAACGGTTTGTCATTTCATTTTCAGTCAGCTATCGAGAGGTAGCTGATCCCCCATAGTAAGCATAATGAGAAAAACGACTGTTGTTGCTGGATCACTCGCAGCTCTTCGTATTTGAATGAACTGTGTGGATAATTTGGTACTATCTGTCTAGTTCAGAACGCTTGTGCAAGACAGAAATTGTGAAAAGTATATGAAGAGTTCGACGGGTCTCCTGACGCGTAAATGAATCGCGTACGCTCCTATCACAATCCATAGTTTCAATCCATCAGAAACCGAACTTTTGAATTCGGAAACCACGCGCCTCACAAAGTCCATGCACGCTGCAACGAAGGGGCGTAAGACGCGGTGAGTCTGGCTGTGTCGAGCGGGAGTGGAAGTGAAGGCGTCGACCTCCACGGACACAACGCGGGTGTTCAGGTGTGACTGCTTCCACACGAGCTACGCGGCAAGTGCGAGAGGAATTAAAGACCGTTGCCCCTATCAAAGGTTAGACACGGACGCCACAGTTCACCCGACCCGTGGTACTTCACGCACTACGAAGTCCGTCCGAAACGAGGTCTCAAGATTATTTATCCACTCGTCTACGATTCACATACATGCAGACACACATTGTCCCCGTTGGATTCGATTATGATCGACTCATTGCACCGCTGATACGCGATCAGGTTGATGTTGATAAAGTGATTCTTCTTGAGGGGGCTATCGGTAGCGAATCAAATGTCGAGTATTCACAAAATATTTCTGAGGAACTCGAGAAGGACTTTCAGAATCTACTCGGAGCCGATGCCGAGCGGGTCATCGTGAACGACGTCTATGATTACGATCAAGCATTCGAACAGGCATACGAACTTATTAACACTGAATTGGACTCTTCAGATGATTCGGAGGTCTGGGTGAATGTCTCAGCGATGCCACGACCTGTCTCATTCGCTTATGCGACAGCGGCACATTCAATCATGGTTGAGCGACAAGAAGATCGAAATCAGATACATACGTACTATACTGCTCCCGAGAAGTATCTCGAAACTGAATTAGCTGAAGAACTTCGTGCTGCAAAACAGTTGTTGTACACACTGCTTGGAGATTCATCTGTCGATCAAAAGGATATTGAGCGCCGGTACAACGCTGCTCAGACACTGCTCAAGGAGTTCGATGAGCGGGGGACAACGATTGGGGCAAAGTGCATCGACGGGTCACACATGATTGAGTTACCGGTTGCTTCATTCCGAAGTGTAAAACCGTTTGAGGAGATTATTCTGTTCGAACTTGGTGAGTACGGCGAGTTTGATTCAGTGTCAGAACTTGCCGAGACGTTGGCGACAGACATGAATGAAGAATACACAGATTCATTCCGCTCAAAGGTAATATACAACGTTGATCGATTAGGCCCAGGTGGGAAAGGATATATCGAACAGGAAGATCGTGGGAAGTCATATCGAACTCGGCTTTCACATATTGGTCAACTCTGGGTCCGTGCGCACACCCGTGACGATGCTGATGTCCGACTAAACGAGTGAATGCGGTTAAGAATGCGCCACTTTCGCAATACGAGTTCCGCAGGCAAGGAAGGTTGCTATATATGTCAGCGTCACTGCCCCCGCGGCGGCGATCTGCAATGCTGTCGTGCCCCCGACCATCGCAGAATCTGCGAGTGGCAATGAGGTATGATGTGGGCTCCCCACAACTGGAACAAAATAATCAAGAATATCATTCAATCCATACCACACCAGTGCCACTCCAATTGCCCGCAGGCGAAAGGAGGCAATCCGGTGGAGAACAAATGCTTCGAGCACCATCCCAAGGTGACTGACGAACAGAAACACGTATAATGGAAACCACGTCACCGCAAGAAATGATTCTGCAAACACACCAAGCACATATGGGGTCCAGAGGCCAAGTTTCCAGCACCCAAAGAATGCTAACATACTCAAATACTCACTTGGATTACCACGATACCATCGCCACAGTGCAAGCGCGATGAACAGTGTCGCAAGTGGGCTATCGGGGACAAAAGGCCACAGAAGGAGAGGCTCGCTTCCCAGCTGCCATGTAATAACTGGATCAGACAGCGGGAGCGGGTGGAATCCATAATACCAGAATCCAAACACTGTACCCAGTAGGTTAATTCCGATAATAACCGGTGCCAGTCGAAGGCCCCAGTGTTCAACGCTTTTCGGGAGTGGTGCGAGCCACCGCGGAAGTGAGTCTCTCGGAGATAATGTATCTGCGCTCAAAATGAGGCGATCCCGAATGGTAACCATGTCAGTGTCTTTCGATACGACCGAAAAGAGGTGCCGATTCGTCGTGATGTTTCCTGAAATTTTATTCGCTGTCGAAGTGGATACCCCAATCGTTGAGGTCGGTGAAGAAGCCGACACTCGATGATGCAAACCAATTTCAATGGTTAATTCGACTTCCCCGCTAATATATACTTTTCAGTATCTCTGTGACTACTCCGAGGTATGGAAATTGTTCGGAACATCTAAATCAAACTTGACGTTTCCGAGGACAACTACGAACTCCTTGATGAGACGTTCGAACAGCCCCGAGAAGCGGCCCAACACGTCGTTGACCACGAAGAATCGAGTGGTTCTCAGTTTCGATTTAAACGCGGGTAGATACCTCGCCGTCATTAGCTGGCAGCGTTCCTTGACAATGCAGGCTGCCTCAACCACAAGCGCAACGAGCACGAACGTCGTCGCGGAAACCTCCAACAGACAGGCACTCGCTCGGCCCATCTCAGTATCAAAGCATCGGCAGTGCTTTTGCTCGGTGGTGCGACAGGGTGTCATAATCACTCGTTTGAGAGGCCGTTCAAAACGACTACACGGCGATTGCGTTCGGGAACTTGGAACATTCGAGAGCACATCTCGGAGCGCTAGTGAATTCCAGCAGTGAACGTCCCGTGAAATTCAGCGCCACGTCACATACAGGCCCGAAGAACACGGCAGTTGCACATTTCACCAGAGTCCATCTGTTCCTCTCGGCTCACCTGAAGTGGTTCGAAAGACCGGAGCTCTTTCGTCATCACGAGACTCTTCGATTCTCAAACGACACGCACCAAGTGAGGTTGTTCGGACAGTCAGGAGCGTCACGGCCCAGAGGACGTTGGAACAGCACGAGTCGTTCTTGCAGGAGTACCTGTGGTGTGGGGCGCGGTGGGTTTTGGGAACGTTCGTACTACATCGGGACTGCGGGAGCCGTCTTGACTGAGACGATTGAACGCTAGAACAGACAGAATACATCTACGTGTCGGCTGCACCTCGGCATCAAGTGGTTTGAGACGCAGAGCGTCTCATCATCACGGAAATAGAAGATTTCCGAAGAGGCACTTGCCTTCTCTGTAGAATGTTCAAGTGAACGGTTTAAGTACACTCAGCGAGTATATCACGTATGGCTGAAGGGACAGATCTGGGCGAACTCAAGCGGGGTACTGATCTCGTCAAGCGTGGATTCGCACAGATGCAGAAGGGTGGCGTAATTATGGATGTTATTGATGTTGAACAGGCTCGTATCGCAGAAGAGGCTGGTGCAGTTGCAGTGATGGCCTTAGAAGCGGTCCCTGCGGATATTCGGAAGCGAGGCGGTGTTGCCCGGATGGCAGATCCCGCTGACGTCAGTAATATTGTTGATTCGGTATCTATCCCTGCGATGGGCAAAGCACGTATCGGACACACCAAAGAGGCTCAGATCCTTGAGGCAGTGGGTGTCGATATGATCGATGAAAGTGAAGTGCTGACGCATGCAGACGGGCGTTACCACATCGACAAGCGAGACTTCACTGCGCCATTCGTCTGTGGAGCACGCAATCTTCCAGAGGCGCTCCGGCGAATCGACGAAGGAGCGGCAATGATCCGGACAAAGGGCGAGGCTGGAACCGGGGATGTCAATCAGGCTGTTCGACACCAGCGGAATATTAAAAGTGCTATTCGAGAGATCACAGGCAAAACATTCGAAGAACGTGAGAAGTGGGCACGTGAGCACGAAGCGCCGAAGCATTTAGTCCATGAAACCGCAGAGATGGGACGACTCCCAGTCGTTAATTTCGCCGCAGGCGGTATCGCAACACCAGCAGATGCAGCGCTGATGATGCACCACGGCTGTGACGGGATTTTCGTCGGCTCAGGTATATTTGGAGCCGAAAATCCACCTGCAATGGGTCGAGCAATTGTACGAGCAGTCAATAACTGGGATGACCCAGAGGCACTCGCAGACGTTGCGTCAAACTTAGGCAAAGGCATGAAAGGTCAGGCTAATCAGGACATGACCGAGGCCGAAAAGATACAGAGTCGCGGCGTCTGAAACAAGCCAGCCAAGCAGGTCCAAGAAGTCCCCGTCGTTGTTCTTTTTTGATCTTGTTCACAGAGATCTGACGATTAACTCCGCACGTATGGTTGTCGGGAATATCACTCGCACTCGTACACAGTTGCCCCAGCAGAGATTCGAGTTTGATATGCACGAGCAGCGACATCAGCCTGCTCAAATGCATCAACCATAGCGCCTGCAACCTGTCGTCGTGTTGCAGTTGGACAGGCGGCGATAATCGCCGGGCCGGCACCAGATACGGTGACGCCTGTTGCACCAGCCATGAACGCAGCCTCCTTGACTGATTCATACCCAGTGATGAGGTTCGCTCGGGCGGGCGTGACAATGCGCTCGTCCATTCCTTTACCAACCAATGCAGGATCATCGCGTGCCATCCCAGCGGTCAGAGTCGCTGCCGAAGCGACTGTGTGTATCAGATTTTCCATTGAGGTTGAGTCAGGAATAACCCTTCGAGCATCGCGTGTTGAAACAGCGATTTCGGGGAGACAAGCCACGAGTGGGATATCAGCCTCGATTGCAGTCACAGAATCACCACGTGCGACAGTAAATCCGCCAAGTAACGCTGGCGCGACGTTATCAGAATGTGCATCACCCGATACGACGGCCTCGCCTTCAGCTGCAATAGGGACGAGTTCATGCCGCGTCAACCCGCGTTCATACAGTGTATTCAGTGCAAGCGCAGCCCCTGCCGAACTGGCCGCAGACGATCCCAGTCCAGACGATGGACGAACTCCTTTATCTATCTTGATATGCGCTGGGGCGTCAAGCGCGTTAGCCACAGCACCAACCACGTTCGAATCTGGGTCTTCGGGAATAAATTGACTCCCTGCACCGCGAACCTCAATTGTCGTGTGCTCGGCCTGACTAACGGTAATGATATCTGCTGGTCGGTCAAGAGCGACCCCAAATACATCGAATCCACTGCCGAGATTGGCACTGGTCGCTGGAGCCCTGACCTTCAGCATACGCTCAGGATTGCGAAACAGCGGATAAAAAGGTAGCGAAGGCCACACTGAGAGTCGGATTTGAACGTGAGACAGTGATACTGCGGAAGAACTTGGAACTGGTTTCATTGCACTCCACAGACCAGTTTTTTATATAGAGTGAAAAGAAATCACGACCATGATTGGGATCGTTGGGGGAGGGATTGCAGGACTGGCGAGTGCGTACCGCCTCCAACAACAAGGATTTGATGTACACGTATTCGAAGCCTCAGAATCGATTGGCGGGCTTGCAGCAGTTTATGAGACGGCAGGGGACAATATTGAAAAATTCTATCATCATCTCTCAAAGACAGAGGAAACGATTGTCGAGTTGGCCGAAGAATTAGGTATCGGCGACAAGATTGAGTGGAAAATCGGAACGAACGGATATTACGTAGATGGCGTTATTCATCCACTGAATACGCCGTGGGAGATTTTGGCGTACCCTCATCTCAATATGCATGATACGATACGATTAGGAGGGCTGACTGCAGGGGTCGACCTTCGAGGAGGGTACCCAACGTTGGACAGCTATGAAGATCTGACTGAATATGAGCATGAAACCGTCGAATCATTCGTCAGAGAGCATACAACAGACAACGTATACGAGAATTTTGTTGATCCGCTGCTTGATGGGAAATACGGTGCGCGAAAAAAAGATATCTCTGCAGCATGGTTTTTAGGCCGGATCCGGTTTCGTGGTGAGCGAGACCTCCTTCGTGGGGAAGTTTTAGGATATCCAAGAGGTGGTTTCACGACGATTATCGACGGATTGATCGATGCGGTCGGTCATGAGAACATCTCAATAAATACCCCAGTGACTGGTCTCAAATGTAGAGATGATACAGTTGAGTCAATCATAGCTCATGACCAGTCAACACAGACGGAGTACAACTATTCGGTTGACGGAGTCGTCGTCGCGACGATGCCAAACGTGCTAGAGCAACTCACTGGATATACATGTCAGGTTGAGTTTCAAGGAGCCGTATGTGGATTGATGCATCTTGAGGAATCATTAATGGACACATACTGGCTTAATATCGCCCATGATGCACCGTTTGGAGCATTGATCGAACATACGAATTTCATCGACCGAGATCGATACGATGGCGAGCATTTAGTATATGTTGCCGCGTATGTTCAAGACCCCTCTGAACCACTGTGGCAAGCCAACAATGAGGCAGTTCGACGGAAGTGGCTGAATGAGATTGAGTCAATGTTTCCTGATTTTGATCGAGAGAACATCACAGAGCTAAATATCGCCAGAAATCCGCGGGCCGCCCCGATATATGAATGTGGCTATCTCGATTTAGTCATCCCGTATGACTTGAGCGAGAGGATCGCCCACGGGATTTATTATGCGGGTATGGCATCGGAAGCACAGTACCCAGAGCGGTCACTGAATGGGGGAGTCGTTGCTGGGTTTAATGCAGCAGACAGGATTGTTTCGGATTTTGAAGCGGACTCAGGCACACACACATCCACGCTAACCACTGAACTGTAACTGGTGAGTTCTTTACTACACCACACCACTTCAGAGAGCTTCAATCAGAGTGCCCACAGTTTAATTTGGAGTCGTGAGTAAGCTACCACGTCCTAAGACATTCAGCGTAGGCACCTGTTCTCGCTGCTCAAGACAGTAGGCGAATATTCGCCGTTCATGTTCAACCCCCCGCTGTTCAAGAGTACGCTGACGAGTACGCCCCCCGCTCAGACTTTTGCTGGTCGCGGAGTTACTACAAGCCAATATTCTTCGCCGCATTGTTACCAGCACGAACATCGGACCCGCGTTTCGGATACCCAAACATATTCTGACCATTCTGACTCGGCCTATTTGTCCTCGTAGGTGAATCCAGACTTCGAGCAACGCTGACTCGTGTAAGCCGGACTTGCTTCACGACGAGCCCTTCCAACTCGGCTTTGTACGTGACGCACTCGAACAATTGATAGAACGCCCACCTGTGAACCGCCTTCAGGTACACGAGGCGTTCCCGGATTTCTTTACTACTCGCTCACTCCCCCCTACGCGTTTAGCTCTAAGCAAGGCGTTCTATACCTGTTGCAACTAAATTTTGCCATCCTCTGTGTCTGATTCCACGTCCTCAAGACCTGGTGCCACTGAGATATCGACATCGCTCGGCGTTGGCTGTCCCCCGACCACAAGAGAGCCATCCTCGTCCTCAACGTATACGTCATCGGCAAATCCACCGGACGCATGAGGGTGTGTTGTACCCTTTAGTCGCTGAGGCGTTGAGGGAGCCTGCGGGATGTCCTGTGTGCGAAAGTTTCCCAGCGGGTCCGCAATATCAATCTCGTATCTATCAAAAAACATCTCATATCGGGTGTAATGTTGCTCTATCTCATTCTTTGGAAACTCCATCATCTCTGTCCATCCGTGATTAAAGAAGTCGAAGTTTGCCTGAATATGAGTAATTTCCCGTGCCTCTGCTTCGGTGAAGCCCTCGTGTAAAGCAGTAACGTATGTGCTGAACGTGCATTCAAAGAATGACTCAAGATGTAGCTTTCGCTCCTCACGGTGGTCAGCGTCTGCTTTTTGAGCAAATATGTTGACGTGAAGATTGACGAGTTTTTCTGTCGCAATTTTGCCAATGACTGGCATTGTAAGAGCCTTTTTTGCAGCAAAATGTCTGATATTCTGTCGGAGCTTCATCATTTACAGTACTATCCGAGATAATTTAACTCTTGTAGAGGAGAGTCATTCATAGTGCTGGCTTCAGACAACACATGTGGAGATTGAGCAAGGGGGGGATGGATTATGGTCCTGATAGGGTGTATATCTGCACTTTAGCGGATGGCAATCCACATTAACCCCCAGCGCGAGGATTCAACTATGACTCAATCATACGTTATCATTGGCGATGGCGTCGCTGGCAGTTCCGCTGCTGAGCGGTTGCGAGAGGAGGCGCCCGGTGCAGATATAACCATTGTCACTGATGAGGGAGAGGCACTTTATAACCGAATTCTGATCAAAGAATACGCGAAAGGGAAGTTACCTGAGGCGCCTATCTCTATTCATGATGAGTCGTGGTATAGTGAGCGCGATATCGATCTGCGGATGAATACACTGGTCGTCAATGTCGATGTCCACGGTCATACAATCGAAACTCACGATGGACAGACACTCGGTTGGGATAAGTTGCTCATCGCAACCGGGGGGACGCCAGCTCAGTTGCCTGTCGAAAACGCGGACGCAGATGGTATCCATCACTTCTGGACATTTCAGGATGCCAGAGCGATCAAGTCACATATCGAAAAAGCAGAGCAGTCAGTTATCGTAGGAGCGGGGCTTCTGGGAATTGATTTAGCAGCAACAACAGCAGCACAGGACGTTGAAGGAAAGTATCTCATGCGGGGCGACTGCTGGTGGCGATATGCGCTCTCGGAATCCGGTGCAGAGATCATTCATGATGCACTTCGTGAGCGAGATGTGACTCCGGTCTTCCAGTCAGGTGTCGACCGTTTTGAGACCGACGACACGGGGGCTGTTGAGGCAGCTGTGGATCCAAACGGAGACCATTATCCAGCAGATTTTGTCGGCATCGCAATTGGACTAGATTTCAATACCGAGATTCTTCGCGACACCCCTGTGAAAATTGAGGACGGCATAGTTGTTGATGAATATATGCGGACAGACCATCAGGATATCTTTGCAGCTGGTGATATCACACAGTTTTATGACCGGTTATTGGGTGCACGTGGGCAAAACGGCGCATGGGGGTCAGCAAAGGAGCAAGGTGCGATCGCTGCACAGAATATGGTTGAATACGAGTCAGAACCATTCGAGTGGGTGTCGTCGTACTCAATCACGCACTTCGACTTCCCGTTTCTTTCATTTGGCCACCCTACACGAGGTGATGACTCGGCCGAAGCAAAGTACTCTGAGACAGAATGGCGACGATTGGCGTTCAAAGATGGCCAAATTATTGGTGGTGTGCTGATCGGTGACCTCTCACCACAGTCAAAATATAAAACACTTATTCGAGAACAACGCGTTGTCGCGGATCAAAAAGAGATTCTGATGAAACAAGAATTCGAGCTTGATGAACTTGAGGCGGCTGGGACCACGGTCGAATAATCTTCATGCAAGCGTGATGTGGTGTCGTCGAAGTATTTATTATGCTTAATAATGTATGTGAAGCTATGTCACAGTCCATCGATAGCCAGACTGCATCAACAACTCCCGTCGCTATCGTTGAGTGTGATCCCGAAACGATTGAACCAACTGACTCGGTTACACACGTCGACCAGTTGCCAACTCACGATCGCGAGCGAATCGTTGAGGCTATTGATGCAGAGGTTACCACAGTGATGGTAGATTCGGTACAGCCGGGTACCGTGATCCGTTATACATCGTATTATAAGCTTAAATAATTCGTTGCGAACGACTCTATTTCCCGTGTAACAAAGAGTCTCTGTTTCCTTGCAGTCGGGTACCATAAGACAGCGACAGTTCCGTCGGTCACCTCACCTGACCCGTTGGTGAATCGCTACACCGACGAACCATGTCCTCAAAAACAACACCGGCACTCCCAATGTAGTATCTGTCCTTATATAATCATACCCGTATTTGACTTCTGGATGACGTCTCAGAATCGTTCGGCTCAAGTAGCAGTTGAGTCGTTTGGCAATCTGGGCAGGACTTGATTTCGGATCGGGTCAGCTTTCACGAACAGGTGAGCGTGTTCGATGGCAATCTCTATCGATATAATCTTGTGACCGGATAGTCCTGTTCAGCAGTTCATTGGAACGGCTCCACAAGTTCGTCTCGGACTCACTCCAACACCCCGTAACGGGAGCTCAAACATCATACGGACACGACGGAGTTGTTGGGTTGTAGGAGGGCAATCGGGCTTCAGAGACACGAACGATGTATTTGATCGCTTCATCATAACCGACCTCGTTCGATGGGAAACTGAAGAGCCGATATGGGAAAAGGTATCTAAATCACTTCCGTGGTGAACGGCAGGATTTCCATGGTGCAGTGAATAGGTCCTGGACCGATGCTGTTTTTGTAGCTTACTTGCAACTTCTTATATGACAGACGACACAGGCTCAACCACAGGGGATGCGGATATGACGTTAGCGTTTGAACTTAATGCACTGCAAACGCTTGCAGATCCAGCAGCAGTATTCAACGATGCTAGACAGTGGACCGAGTATGTCGGTGTTGTGAGTGAAAAGCCGACCTACGTCGTCACAAACTACACACGGAAACATCGTGTGAGACAAGACTTTTTTTCAGGTCCACGCGGCGTGCAAGAGAGTCTCGAAAATGTCAAAACCCAATTCGGCACAGCACGGCACGTCCTTGTCAGCAATGACCCAGATGACCGCGCTGTCGCTATAGATGCAGATTGGGAGTTTCTACCTCTCGATGAAGCTGCATCAGCTGCTGGGTGGGAGATATCGGAAACGGAAGACGAAGACGACCCGTTTGAGACGCAAACCCGCGATGACTGGCCTTAGAGCAGTCATCTCATCGACTAAGCGAATTCGATAGCAAAGGCGAAACCACCGAACGAAAACATTAATCGACCGCCACACCAGTGTTTAGCTGATGAGTCACCAATTGCCTGATATTCAGGCAAGCAGTCCGGATGTATCTGTAGGGTTGAGTCAGGTGGGTGTAACTGGAGTTGATAAGCTGATTAAGATCGACCGACACGATGAGGACCCGTTGGTACTGATGGCCGAATTTGAGGTATTTGTCGATCTCCCGAGCGGACGCAAAGGAATTGATATGAGCCGGAATATGCAGGTCATCGATGAGACACTTGAAGCTGCGATCTCTGAGCCGACCTATCGTGTTGAGGACATGTGTGGGGATGTTGCTGAGCGGCTCTTGAGTAAACACGAGTACACATCTACTGCGGAAGTCCGAATGAGCGCTGATTATATTGTACGAGAGGACACTCCTGCCAGTAAACTTCCCTCACAGAGCACCATTACCATCGTTGCAAGTGCCACAGCGACTGAGGAAGGAACGAGAGAGGAGATTGGGGCCGAGGTTGAAGGAATGACCGTCTGCCCATGTTCTCAGGGTATGTCTGCATCACGTGCACGCGATGTGCTACACGATCTGAACATTGACCCGGAGACGATCGACACGTTTCTCGAACAGGTCCCGCAACCGGGTCACTCACAACGAGGCCATGCCACGCTGACGATCACGGCTGATGGATCTCCTGAAGTAGATTTAATGGAGGTGGTAAATATCGCCCGTGACGCGATGTCTGCCCGGATTTACAATTTGGCGAAGCGCCCAGATGAAGACTATATGACTTACCGTGGACATGCTGATGCGAAATTCGTCGAAGACTGCGTTCGGTCGATGGCCGAGCAAGTTGTTGCAGAATTTGATCATCTTGGTGACAGCGCAGTCGTCCATATGAAACAGTCGAACGATGAATCAATTCACCAACATAATGCTCACGCAGAACGTGAGATGACGTTCAAGCAGCTACGCCGCGAAGTTCGGCATGCTTGATTGTGTGGATCTCACTAACAGTCGTTGGCTATGACCAGTGTTGAGATGCGAAGCCGCAGTTATTGGGCTTAGAACCCCGGTTGAGTTGAGACGTTCCATTCCGGATCATAAAAATCAGATTGCCAACAGCTGCTCATACTGACTACTGAGCGAGAGAGAGAGATTGTACTGCGGTCATCATTTCTTCTGGAGAGGATACCTTCTGTGTTTTCGAATCCACTCGAACGATTGCACTTGAGCTATCGACACCGCATGGACATGGGTCTACGATAACTTCATGATCCGCGATTCGAAGTGCAGCACGGTGTAGTCGTGAGTTTGGCCCAGAGCCAACATCAACCGTCAGCGGTGATCGTTGCAGTCGACTACTGACTGCAGCGTAATGTGCTAACTGGACACCAAAGCGATCAAAAGCACCAGCATGTGCAGCAAGTGCCTCACGAGCAGCTGTTCGAAAGCGTGGCTTATCACTCAAATAAGCTAACTCAAATAATGCATCAGCGAGTTCTGCTGCTAAATCAATCGGATAAAGTGGTCGGTGAAGCAGTCCGACTTTCCTCAGTGGTCCATCAAGCACTGCTCCACTGTCAGCTTGAAGCTGGTCAAGAGCCTGGTCAGCAAATGAGCACGCCAGTGAGAGGAGATGTGAGTTAAGAGAGGATGGTTGTGGGCCAAGAACTTGATACCCACGAACCAACGCTTGAAGGAAATACGCACAGTCCTCAAGTAAGTCCTGTGGTGAAGAAGTGTTGTATTGATGTGAAAGCGTCAGCTGGCTTCCATTCGTGAGAAACGTAGAGCTCAGTGTCTGAAGCAATTGTAGAGCCAATGCTCGAGTCGACTCATCGTCTGTATATCCGCTGAAGAGAAGCAGTGCATCTACCGCTACCGCATTTGGACCAGCGTAGCTATTGATATCGCGCCGGTTATCTCGCTCAGATTGCGATATTACAATGCTATTATCAAGACGGTCCTCTCGGAAGAGGTAGGTGCTCAGGAACTCGGTTGCCGCTTTAGCCTTCCTTCGATACTGGAGGTCTCCAGTATATGCATAGGCGTGTGCGTAGCTTCGAATAAGCGCTGCGTTGACCGATACGAGCTTGGCAGAATGAGGTGCAGACCAGTCCTGCTCGTGCGCGTGCCGGTAGAATCCACCGGTGGTGTCATCCCAGAGGCCATCTCCAATTTGCTCAAGCGCAGCACACGCCTTTGATTGGTCTCGTTTGAAAGCGAAGTCAATTGCCCTGGGTAGTGGAAACTTAGCAGCATCACCCCAACCGTGATATTGTTGATCCCACTGTGCCTCGAGCTGCCCTATCATGTGAGCTTCAATATCGTCCGTCAGCGGTTCCGGCACGAGCGAGTCGTGATCTAATGCAGGGGGGACTTCGCCCACGAGATTGACCTCGTCGCGCAAGCGATGCCTGATGCTCTCGATCATGTGACGCATTTCGTCTGGGGTGAGATATCCAGCTTCTGCAATGACAGATCCATCAGGGGCGAGAAAGACCGTTGCTGGGAATCCACCGATAGTGTACCGCTCACGAATACGAGGACGCCTGTCTACATCAACACGGACAGGCACAGTCACATCATTAATATGTGCTGCTATCTGTGGTTCGGCGTATGTCTCACGGTCCATCTTGAGGCAGTCGCTACACCACGTTGCCGTAAGGGACAGCAACAATGGCCGGTCCAATTGGCGTGCCGAAGCAAATGCTTGTTCTCCCCATTCCAACCATTCGACACGGGTGAAATTCTTCATTCTCTTCAACTATGGAACCAGCATAACTAAGCGCTTTGTGGGATGCAAACAACAGTATGTGACGCAAGGCATATGATTGCGCTCATCTTGATACAATTATGCGGACCCGCTGGATGATTGGCGGACTCTTGGCTGTGCCATTAGTGGATACGCTGTTGCTACTTCCGTTGGCTTCAGAGATTGGGTTACTGCAGACTGTTCTTCTCGTTGTCCTGACTGGCTTGGTTGGTATGTTACTAGTTCGAGCAGAGGGGCGACACACTGTGGCTAAGATACAGCAGCGTGTGACGACTGGTGAACTCCCGACTGACGAATTGGTCGATGGAGGACTGTTAATTTTCGCTGGTGCACTTCTTTTGACACCAGGGGTCGTGACTGATCTGATTGGATTCGCTGCATCGATTCCAGTCACGAGAATTCCAATCCGCACGGCATTAAAACGATACATAATCATGCCCGCACTTGACCGTCGAAGTGAAGGCTTTGTCTCAGGTAATGTCTGGGTCGGTGGAACTCCAAGTGAGGATGTCGTTAACTTAGATCCAGAGGAGTACGCACGCTCAACTGAAGACAAGGATGATAACTGAGTCTGGAGAGTGTGAGTCGCCTCAGATCGGGTTGTGAGACTTCTTCGCCGGATCAGCTTTCTCCGATGGAACTCCGTATTCCCCGAATTTGTACGACACGAGATCGTGTGAAAGGCGACGAATACCAGCGTCGGTTCATTCAGGATCCTCAGTATCCTCATGCCCACAGGCTCTTCAGAGATGATTCCGAGGTTATCTAGCTGTTGTGCTCACTCACGATTTCTTGTGACATTTGGTGGCATTGGCATAGATAAACCGCTTGAGGGGGCTTTTGATCGTTATCTTCAACCGAGATTTATTCAATGAGCCTGACCCCGAGACACTGACATGACATGTAAAACCTGCATTGATGAGTCTTAGAAACACATTGAGGTGGTCACGTATATATGATGAAAGGAAACTCTTATACAGATAATACAGTTAGGTCAGCATGACAACTCGCGGGCCAATAGCTCAGTCAGGTTGAGCGCTCGGCTGATAACCGGGAGGTCCACGGTTCAAATCCGTGTTGGCCCATCCGCGCGTTAATGAACACTTATCGACGATGCAGTATCGCGTGAATTGTATATCTTGAATCAGGTGACCAATATGTCCGGTGCGTGAGGTTTTGCGAGCTGACTCCTTACCGACCGTTATTGTATCAGTGCAGACGACTTTCACTGAAGTCGCGTGGAGAAAATCTCCCACCGCTCATTGATAGGCACAAACTGGTTGCAGCACTCTGTTGCGTGCATTGACGAGCTGTGAAGGTATTCCAAAGCAGTTATCAGAACCTCAGCGAAGGAAATTGTATCAGCCTCACCACTGAGAGTTAATCATGAGTGACATAATCGGTGCAATCACAGGCACTTCGCCATATGAGACGGTGCAGATTGAAGATCAAAACTCGCGATATAAAATCACCGCTCATTACCATGGGAGTCAAATCGTCTACAGTGTTCCGCGTGAACGCTTGCGAGTAGAAGGCATCGAAATTGAGCTCAAACCCGACTCAACAGTAGTTCTTGAGAGTCATGATGAGCACCACTTATGGATCAAACCGATGGAAGATATGGTGAAAGTCACGAGAAACGAACCAGCATGAAGTACTACTGGCACGACTACTTCGAAGGACACAGTCCTTCATGATCACCGAACTCGTTGATTGCTGAACAACACCAGACGCCCACTGTGCTTACTCTGTGGGAAGCTCCATCTCTGAGTTTTGTTACAGTGCCTTGGATGGCATCAAATTCATTTTACCACAGAGTTAGGGTATGTGTGTTCAAGCGGCTGTGATCATTTTCTGATGCGGTGATAGTACGTACGCTCGTTTCGTGGTAGTGACATCTCTGATCAGTATCAATCGCTAATAACACACCAGTTGAGCCACAGTAATTTTATTTTTTGAGTAACCGATCTGAATATTATCGATAGTCCTCAAGATTCACCGTATCGGGTCTGGCCTCCAACCGACGTTCTATCCTCTTTTGAGCAATTTCAACCCGATTTCCAAACCCAGTCTGTTGAGTCATTGCTCGTCGTTTTGCTCGCTCTAATTTGAACCACTGGTCTTTTTCCTCGGCCGACATGGCGGCCCACTTTTGTTTCGGGAGATTGTAGTCTGTGTAGGTCACGGTTTGATATATAATCAATTACAGGTAATTACTCGGTGAATGTAAGCTTTAGAGTATCCTCCTGCGAGATGAGTAAGGATGGTCGGTATGTTGAGCGAATGCAGTCACGTCCGATGACCCAAGCGGAGGAATTTGACTCTTACAGGCTCAGTCTCCTTCCGGCGAGCGAACGGAACAGCGTAGGGTGAGCGAGTAGAGAGAGGATACAGCTGTACGATATACTCAACAAAACAAACGTAAAACGAGTTCTTGATGCGAACGGTGGTTAAATAACCGTTTCAATATCAAGTGTGCCAGAAAACGCAACCATAGGTTAGACTACATGGAGCCAGATCCAGATTTGTCGAGGGCGACCACGCACTCACACGAGAGTCCCATCCCGCTCCTGACTGCGACAAGCGATTGTACAAAATCAGTGATTTCCACGTAGACTCCCACCGACCACTCCCAAACGATGCGGATATCACCGAGATTATTAAAAAAGCCGTTGTGGGTTCGCGAACACTCGTGCCCGAGGTGCGGATTCACGACTGACCGCGATCATAATGCGCCGTTGGAAACACATCAGCGAGGTCTCAACAAACGGGGAGTGCAGTTCGAAAAGTTAGGATGAGGGCTGGGACAGTCCGAACGAATGTCTGGAGAGACTGGTGTCACTACGGGCAGGCGTCACCGCGACGCTCTGCTTGCAAGCACTGTCAGAGAAGCAGAAAGTCCACTGCGAGAGCATGGAGCCCCGTTCTCAGCGAAGCCGTGTGAACGGCTAAGTAGGGCGGGATAGTTCACTATGTCATGCTAACTAACGATGTAAATACCTCAGTGCCCGGATGTGGAGTCGCTCATTCCTTGTTCTTGAGAAGTCGAGAACACTCCCGCATCTCAAGAGGATCGATCCTGAGCGGTCTACCGTAGCATGTATGTCGAACGGCTGTCGATATATCTTATCGTACGATGAATCAGTCAGATATAACGGATGAAGATGCTACTTCAGAACCGCGAGAAGCTTCTGAGGGTCTCTTGACATTGAGCAGGGATAAGCTCTTAGTGGCGTGTATCCTTTGTATCGGCATTGCAGGGTCTGGAATAGCTCGCCGAGTCTTAGGGGAGCTCGGATATCATAATCTTGGCGTGATTGTATACATTGGTGGGTACGCAGGTATGATATTTCTCCTCTGGTATGGGTGGATTCGAACCCTCAATATACAGGGCCCAATTGCACGGTGAGATTGACTCTGAGCGGAGCCTGTATTACTGCAGCATCGTGTCTCTGAGTAAACTAAACTCACTGGTTGGGAATTCCCTGACAGCCGAGAACGGAAGTTTAATACTCAACTCATACTGAGTGCCGAAATAGCTATGCTCCCAGTCCAAATTGTTGACAGCTTTCTGTTGAATTACAACGTTGGACAGGCGTTATTGCTTGGGTTTATTATGATAACAGTGGGAGCGCTCCCGCTCAAATCTCGAAAGTTATTAGCAGCCAATGCGACAGCCTTTGGATTTATTTTTATTCTTACTCCGCAGGCGCTGGTTCCGATTCATTACTTGTTCGTCGGATTTGCGCTCGTGATGATTGGACCACTATTATATACGACAGCCTAAGCAGGGTATTTACTTTCACTGATGAGAGAAAGAGAGATATGAGTTCTCCGCGTGTTCCCGATGATGGTGGTGACCAGTTAAAATTATCATGTGGAAAGAGTCGCTCAGTTCGGTCGTTTGATCTTGGAATGCGCGAATATGAATGTGAATGTGGTACGACACACGGTGTGGTGATGGATGTTCATCCGGCAAATCGGTTTCTTCCAGAGTTTCTCACTGAGATACTTCAGGAAGCAATCGAAACAACAAGCGACTCAATGCCTGAATTTGGGACCGCACATCTAATGGGAATGGTTCTTGAAGAATTCCCACAACAGGTCGCCACGCGGGACGTAAGCGAAGATGGAGAGATTGGGACGGGCATCATCTGGGTGACAGAATTTGACGCTCGTCGACTTCATGAAATAATTGTTGAGCTCGTTGTTGAACTCATGGAACACGCAATGAGTCATGCTGATGATAATGCGATAACCTCCGAATTTGAACAGCAGATGCTGAAATTCGACACTGCTCAATTCGTTGATCAGTATAGAGAACAACGTGATCTTTCAGCTACCGATGTCGGGTATTAACTCTCCTTGTCTCTCATTCGTTCTGAATGTGATTGACCACTCACCGTGTGGATATATGATATTTTTTGAGCCAGAGAGGAGCGAATTTCACGGTATTTCAAAACTTCGAAATTCGTAATCACACTTCGTTTCTCGTAGTGTTTCGCCGGGCTTATGACGATGTGCGAATTCACCTGCAGTGATGACTGAAGAGGACACCCTCCTCGGATCGGAGAATCGGACAATTTTGTTAATCGGCAGTGGCCCAATTCAAATCGGACAAGCAGCAGAGTTCGACTACTCAGGCGCACAGGCATGTCGGGCGCTCCAAGAAGAGGGTGCGCGGGTGGTCCTCGTCAACTCAAACCCAGCAACGATCATGACTGATCCGGAGATGGCCGATAAGGTATATATCGAGCCAATCACAACCGACGCGATTAGCGAAATTATCAAAAAAGAGAATCCTGATGGCGTTATCGCAGGTCTTGGTGGACAGACAGGACTGAACGTGACCGCTGAACTCGCTGAGGAGGGCGTATTAGATGCTTTCAATGTCAATGTGATGGGAACACCATTGGAAACGATATACGCCACAGAGGACCGAGACCTGTTCCGAAAGCGGATGGAACAAATTGGTCAACCTGTCCCGCGCTCAACGACAATTTCGCTTGACTCAGAGGAGACAGTAGCGAGGCTCACTGAGGATGACCTTGAGACGCGCGTCGAGAGTGCCGTCGAAGTTGTCGGTGGATTGCCGGTCATTGCACGGACGACTTACACATTAGGAGGGTCGGGGTCTGGAGTCGTTGACGAAATGAGCGAGCTTATCGGACGAGTTCGCAAAGGGCTCCGTCTTTCGCGTAATAGCGAGGTATTAATCACCGAATCAATCGCTGGGTGGGTTGAATTAGAGTATGAGGTAATGCGTGATGCAGACGACTCGACGATCATCATCTGCAATATGGAAAATATTGATCCGATGGGGATACACACTGGTGAATCCATCGTGGTGACGCCCTCACAGGTAATCCCTGATGAGGGACATCAAGAGATGCGTGATGCGGCTTTAGAAGTCATTCGGGAGCTGGGGATTCAAGGTGGTTGTAACATTCAGTTCGCCTGGCATGATGACGGAACCCCTGGTGGAGAGTACCGTGTGGTGGAGGTGAACCCTCGAGTGTCGCGGTCGTCTGCGCTTGCATCCAAGGCGACCGGCTATCCAATTGCGAGAGTAACAGCCAAGGTGGCACTTGGGAAGCGACTTCACGAGATCAAAAATGAAATTACAGGCGAGACGACAGCCGCTTTTGAACCGGCAATTGATTACATCGTCACCAAAATCCCACGCTGGCCAATAGATAAGTTCCGGGATGTAGAGTTCGAGCTATCGACAGCGATGAAATCCACGGGAGAAGCGATGGCAATTGGTCGCACGTTTGAGGAATCGCTATTGAAATCAATTCGCTCAACAGAGTACGAACCAGCGGTGGAATGGGAGACCGTCGACAACACGACGCTTGAACAGCAGTATCTCATCCGACCATCACCAGACCGAACATTCGCGATCTTTGAAGCTTTCCAGCGTGGGTATGATGTCACAGAGGTTGAGCGATTGACTGGAATCAAGCCATGGTATCTCAACCGTTACAAACGGGTGGCTACTGCAAAGTCTGAGACAGCCGAGACATCGCCCGCACAGGCGGCGACAGCTGGTATGACGAATATGGAGATCGCTGAGATGACCAATCAAACACTCAGCCAGATCGAAACTGTCGTTCCTGGCCGAACATATAAACAGGTGGATACATGTGCGGGGGAATTTGCCGCACAGACACCCTATTATTATTCATCCCGAAAACCCGAATTTTATTCTGGCCCTTACAAGGGTGATGCAGCAGCAGGTGAGTTGCGGGTCGACCGAGATATTGAAAGTGTTGTCGTAGTCGGAGGAGGTCCGATTAGAATCGGACAGGGCGTTGAGTTTGATTATTGTGCGGTTCACGCCGTCCGAGCACTCCGCGAGATGGGTATTGATGCGCATGTCGTCAACAATAATCCTGAGACAGTTTCGACGGACTATGACACCTCTGATGGCCTGTTTTTCGAACCAATCACTGCAGAGGAGGTAGCTGATGTCGTTGAGGCGACAGATGCTGACGGAGTAATGGTTCAGTTTGGTGGGCAGACGTCTGTGAATATTGGTCATCCGTTACAATCAGAAATCAATCGCCGAGGTCTCGACTGTCAGATCATGGGAACCAGTGTTGATGCTATCGATTTAGCTGAGGACCGAGATCGGTTCAATCGACTCATGGATTCACTGGATATTACTCAGCCCTGCGGTGGATCTGCGACCAGTCAAGAGGAGGCACTTGGGCTGGCGAATGAGTTAGGATATCCTGTGCTGGTTCGGCCCTCTTATGTACTCGGGGGGAGGGCAATGGACGTAGTCGAGTCCGACGCCGAATTGATTGAGTATCTAAAAGAGGCCGTCCGTGTCTCTCCAGAGAAACCAATTCTTATTGATGAATTCTTAGCTGATGCGATTGAACTCGATGTTGATGCCGTCTCAGACGGCACAGATACACTTATAGGAGGTATCATGGAACACGTCGAAAGCGCAGGTGTTCACTCTGGAGACTCAGCGTGTATGATACCTCCGCGGTCACTCGACCCTAAAACCGCTAAACGTGTTCGTGAAGTAACCGAGAAGATTGCAGAGGGACTCAATACGGTTGGATTGATGAACGTTCAGTTGGCGGTGAAACAGGGAGATGTATACGTCTTAGAGGCGAATCCGCGGTCGTCACGAACCGTTCCATACGTTTCAAAAGCGACTGACGTTCCAATCGCGAAGATTGCAGCAAAGGTAATCGCTGGGTCTTCGATTGAGGAGTTAGATGTGACAGAGAATATCCCTGAGAGCGTCAGCGTCAAAGAGGTCGTCCTCCCGTTCGATCGTTTGCCAGGGTCAGATCCACGTCTTGGTCCTGAGATGAAGTCGACTGGTGAAGTAATGGGTACAGCTGAAACGTTTGCAAAAGCTTATGATAAGGCACAAGATTCGATTGGAAAGCCAATTCCAACAGAAGGGACTGCTTGGATTGACTTCTCTGATGAGGAGTTTCCAACTGCAGAGAGTCATGATTCAGTGCTGCTGTACGAAGGGTATGAGCAGTATTTTGATATCGTGGAATATGATTCAGAGGAGTCGCTGCATGACTCTCTCAGACGAGGTCAGATCGATTTTGTCGTCTCCCGTGATCGTGATACGCTTGAGGTATGCGTTGAAGAAGAGATTACGTATTTTTCAACGACAGCCTCAGCCTTTGCTGCACTGGAAGCACTGGACGCAAAAGAGGATCCGATTGACGTAGCGCCGATATCCTCTCGTGAGAAAAGGAACATCAATTGGGGGGTGTGAGACTTCACTCACACCAAACGACCAGATTTCCTGTCACACAGAATAAGTATGGATGGGGTAGTATCGATCTCTTCCTACCCCTGATGCGGTAGGATTCCCGGAGACGGGGGTGAAGACTGCACGTTTCCTCGGCCCTCAGGTACGCTTTCGGGTGGAGCGTTCAACGGATGCTATCGAAGAATGATCACCGCGAGAAGCTCGCCAGCTGGTATACGAGAGAGCACGTAGAGAGAAACCACGACGCTTCACTGGAAGTACTGCGGCGTGGGTTGGAGAAACTGAGAGCGGAGTGTGAGCAAACAGAGTTAGGCTGGGATAGTCCGAATCAACGCCTGCGGAGACTGGAGACGGAGAGGCGTGCGTTCAGCGGGAACGTATCGTTTTCAGCGCCGTCGCAGAAACAGGAAGTCCACAGCAACGGCACGGAAGTCCCACCCTCAAGGAGCAAACCAGTGAGCGAGTAGGGTGGGGTATTTCACTTACCGTTTGAACTCGAACTCCAGTCGGCTATCGAGAGAGAGAGCTGGTCTCCTCGCAGTGTCGGACACGGCTCAAGCCGGTTGCTTTCGTCTCGCTACCGCTGTCACACCACCATGACTCACCGTGAGAGCGACGTCCCAAACGTAGATGAGGTTCATATCGTTTCGAGTGTAATGCCTCTGTTAGTGTTCACGGAACTGTATCTCGTGAGCTAACCAGAGCCACTGCTCTGGCGACAAGGACTGACTAGTCTCTGCATGCGGTGAAGTACCACGGGTCGGGTGACCCGTGGAACTCTCGCTGTTTTCTTTGGAAACCTCGCTGCTTAGGACGGGGAGGATGTCAGTTCAATCAAAAGGTGTGGATGCGTATTCTACTCCGTTTGAATCATCACGTATGAGTCAACGTATTCGTATATATAGATATATGATTGTATATGTATGAC
>UEYZ01000037.1_pt1 | contig 27166 bp, 26 predicted proteins | sample 1903591 | NCBI WGS metagenome assembly UEYZ01 (sample SAMEA4776352, study PRJEB27445) | saltern metagenome | biome: Hypersaline environment; feature: solar saltern; material: Pellet | place: Spain | collected 2014-08 | depth 0 m | reverse complement strand
CGTGCGGTGCGACAAGACGTGTGCGGTGAATATTCGCAGACAGATAACTCAGAATCCTCTTCGGGAGAATATGAGTCATGGTCGGCACGGCCACTCGCCTACTTGTTCGATCAAACCTCGGGCGTTTCGCACCGAGCGAACAGGGAGGTTGTGAACCGTCATATCCCAACGCTCGGGGATCCTCGCCTACGGCGGGGAGGATGTCAAGCCAACTTTCAGCTTGGATCGCGTCAGGGGAGATGCGCCAGCGAACTTTTTCAGTCACCGTCTCGACTAACGCAAGTGTATATTTTATCTCCGGTATATTGAGCTAACATATCAGTCGTTTTGGCTGCCAGTGAATACGGCTCAGTGTCAGGAGGCACCATCTTGATGAAAATATCTCAATTGAAGCGGCAATTAGGCCGACATAAGCGGGATTTCGCATTTGCACTCCCAAATCCAATAGCTGGGATCCGCAAAAAAAGCGCGTGGCTGATACTCACTGAAGAACGCTCCCCAACCCTGATTATCAAATCAACGTCTGGATTTCACCGTACTCCGAATGAATTCACAACGAGCATACCGTCTAAATATTGAACGCTCAGGATAGCCGTATAGAGCAAGGAGAAGTTAATCCATGCGTAGGTGTGAGTGGTCACCGGTTCCACCAGTGAGTGCACTCGCAACGGCACCCATCACGACAACATCATCGCCCAGTGTGGTCAACTTTATTTCTGGGACATTAGACATCACCATGTCGTCAATATGTGCACGAATAGGGTCAAGCACTGCAGTTGGATTGTTGAGCGCGACGGCTCCGCCCACGTAAATAACAAGTGGGGCATAAGCATGGATGAGATTCGCTACGCCGATGGCATTCCATCGACCGAGTTGTTCGACAATATGCGCTGCCAATCTGTCCTCATCAGCACGTAGAAAGACATCTTTAGCCGAAAAATCAGGATCAGAGAGCGGGAGATCAGTCTCGATTGTTTGTTCATCTGCTAACGCTCTCGCATAGTGAGGAATGTTATTTCCTGAACAGTACGCTTCCCAGTGACCATCGTGACCACACCCGCATGTAAGCTTCCCACGAGGGTCAACAGTCATATGTCCGACTTCACCTGCATTTCCATCCCATCCATCAATGACTGACCCATCAACACAGACGCCTGCACCAATACCCGACGAGATGGTTAGGTAGGCCATATCATCCGGATTCGTATCTGCATGAAATCGCTCACCAATAGCCCCTGCGTTCGTGTCATTGTGTAGAAATACACGCTCAGTGTCAAATAATACCGAAAGTGGTCCTGTCAGTGGAATTTCATTAATCGTATTGGGGAGATTTGCTGGATCTTCTACCGACCCGGATGTTAAGTTGAGTGGACCGATTGCACCAATGCCAGCGGCCGACACCTGGTCGGGGGAAATTGACGCAGCTTGACAGGTGTTACGGGTAACTCGGAGTACTGCTTCGGTGACTGCGATGCCACTCGGCCCCTGTGGTGTTGAGACTCCGCCGGATTCGATCACAGACGCATCATCGCTCGCTACGACTACTCGGATATTTGTTGCGCCGAGGTCAATGCCCACATAGTACCCCATCATTTCAGTGTACGAGATCCCATTAGTTGAGTAACGGGTTTTGATATGTATGGCTATTGTGACCGGTTTTAATAATCAGGGGCTTCGTCTTCGACAGCGCGCTTCATCGACTCACGCCGCGACTTCGCATCGCGACCAGTTGCTTCTTGTAAGAACTCATTCTTTAGTGAGACAGCGTTTTCAGCGGCTTCTAACTCGTCTGCAGATAGTTCGGTTGGGTCGCGCTCAACAAATTCGACTGCCAAGGTGTCCTTCTTCGAGCTATATTCGACAGCACCCGCGACAATACGCTCAAAAACAGGATTTTTTGGTTCCCCCACGAGGTGAAGATCGCTACCATTGTACGTCACTGTGCCAGAGATTTCCCCAAAGTATGAGTGAACAGTTGTCGCCATGTCAGGGATACGCTCCTCAAGCGTCTCGCCACGTCGCATCTTGTACTCTTTCATACGGCGACTTTTGATGAGGGGCGTCTTACTTGTTTCGTCACTTACCGCAGGATAAACCCACAATTCACTGTGTTTGCTCAGAGACGCGTTCACGCTCAGTGATATACCCTCTCTTACATTTGGGGCAGATGTCACCAGCACGCATTGAAGAAATACTTCCTCGGCGAGCGAACTCACAGTGCGGGCAAACCAGTTCCACTTGATCATCAGATAGATGTTCATCCGCAGTTCGCTCATCGGAACCTGCTCTAATTGGTGCTCTGGAGTCAATATCCCGATTCTCGTCGGGTTGTGCTCGCTTTGTATCAGAATTTTGTGACTGTTCACTCTGACCCAGTTGCCGATTTTCATTACTGAAGGCAATTTCCGCGCCATCGTTCATCGGTGTTGCCGAAAATCCATTATCTTGAGGGTCAGGCCAAGAAGAAGCTGTTTTTGACTCTGATTTCTCGTCCGTTGAGTCATGCTGTGGCCAAGCACCATACTCACGCGATGACTCACCGGCACTCTCGTCTAAAATTTCAGCATCATCTTTCTGTTTCACAACTCCACTACTCGTCTGCTCCCCCCGCTCAACAGCTGCTGACTGCTCGGCAGCTGTGGTTAAATCTGGGGTCTCACTCTCTGACCACTGGGTTTCATCTGTGGTGTCTGGACTTGTCTCAAGGATGATTCCTTCATCTGTGATTTGCTCTTCTGATTCGGCTTCATCCGCTGTGGTTGAGTCATCATTGTCAGCGTCTTCAGCCGATGTGGTTTCAGTCGATGATATCTCTGGTCCAGACTCGGGCGATTCAGCCGAAGATACAGACTCATTTTGTATTGAGTCTGGTGTTCGGACAGTCGTTACCTCTTTATTCTGACTGATTACCTGCTCACTACCACATCGATCACACGTCTGAATCTCACGAACAGTCGCAACAACCTCATCACCTCGTTCCTCGCGTGTTCGTTCGATCTCCGAATTGCCGTATGCGTGGCCAAGAAGTCGGCATTGTAATCCCATTGAGGGAAAATCCGATGCTCAGCACAAAAAGTGTATTCCTGCGTCTGACGCCTGTCAGACTGTATAAATGGACTTCCTGTCGCAGTTTAGCTTGACGAATCAGTTGTCTGAATACAGGTATACATTTTCAAAAAAAGCAATTGTCGTGCAATCGCTGTCGGTAATTGTAAACCGGATGCGTTCGAACTAAGGAGTATGCAAGCGCGGCGCGAGTTCCGAGACCGCCCGGATGTAGAAGTAGCTGTCCTCGATGCACTCGTTGACCGCGCTGAGGAAGGAATGACTGTATTCGAGGTCCGAGCGGCCGTCGAGGCTGATATTGACTCAATCGAAGAGGCCCTCGCTGCACTCAAGCAAGATGATTTGATTCGAATCCAGAACGATGATGACCGCGTCGTCATTCGTGTTGAAGATCGCGTCGTCCCTGATCCTCAGGCAGAGATTGATGAAGAACATGGCTGGATCGATCTTCTGCGCGAACGTTTTGGCCTTTGATATCTTCCTTCCCGCCGGTAAGCGAGGATTGCTTCGCGAGAGAGCAGATCGTTCCTGCGCTCCGAAAATTCCCTGACCAGATTACACCATCTGGCTGTGGCTTTCAGCATCATTCCACGACAACTGTCGTGGGCGTTCTCCTCAAACGATCCCAACTTCCCAGGTTGAAGCTCCTAAGAGGCGTTCTGTGGTTGTGTATTGTTGTCTCTCACGGGCTGTGTGGTGCCATCGAATCGACATAGTTCAACCACGAGAATCAACTCGGCATGCGATGCGGGAGTACTTTTACTCCCGCAGACCACGATTCAATTTCGCTGTGTGTCTGACGAACTTATCATATGTAATCAGTCGTCAGTATGTTATCTCCATACTCTCAGGTTCATTTCCCATAGTAAATCGGGGGGCTTTCTTCTCACGCTGAGTGATTATCTGCACGGAGGAGGCCTTGACAGAGCGCCTCGCTGACTGAGTTACATAATCAGAACTCGTTTGCACTCTCGGGTGGAACTATAATCTATGATTCACGAGCGCTCAATTCATACAAACCATGGGGCAACGTTCATCGAACGAGAGGGGCGAACAGTGGTCAAGGAATACGGCCGCCCTGATCGAACAGTCTTGGCCGTTCGTAATGGTGCGGGAGTTATCGAGATGGGATATGGGATTATTGAGCTTGCTGGCGATGACTCATATACATTTATTGATAATACCGTCTCTAACGCGGTTCCTCAGACACACGGCCACGGTGTATATGCACTGTTATTAAATCCGCAAGGGCAGATCAACGCGGAGTTATACATATATAACGCCGGAAATCGTATTCTCTGTTTTTGTCCATATGAACTGACGGAACAGTTGGTAAAGAAATGGAGCGGACGGGTCTTCATCCAGGATATCGAAATAGCTGATGTGACGGATCAATACGCTGTTTTCGGTGTGCATGGCTCACAGTCGACTGAAAAGATTGCCTCAGTTCTGAATGGGGCTGGAGCCCCTGAGCCAGCGTTACACTTCGTACAGGGAACGATGGGGGATGTCGGCGTGACCGTCGTTGCGAGTGATGCCCCCACGGGCGAAGAGGGCTACGAGGTTATCTGTGATGCGGAGACAAGCGACCGTGTGTTAGAAATTTTGCTTACACTTGGACTCAATGCCGTTCCGTTCGGATTTGAGAGTTGGGATCAACTGCTCGTTGAGGCTGGCACGCCTCAATTCCACTCAGAATTGAGCGGGAACATTCCAAATGTCGTTGGAGTCAGAAATGCGCTTGATTTTGAGAAGGGATGTTATGTCGGACAAGAGATTGTTTCCAAGGTCGAGAATCGGGGAAGGCCAAGCCGGAAACTCGTCGGGATCAGACTTGATATCGACTCGATACCTGCCGAGCGCACGATTATGTATGACGGGACTGACGTTGGAACTGTTTGTTCCATAATCACGAGCCCGACGGTTGAATCAGTGATTGGTCTCGGACTGATTAGATCGACGATTCCTCCAGAGGCGGCGGTCAGTGTCGGCACAGAGGATGCAGCAATCGAGTCCTTGCCATTCGTATCTGGAAGTGCGACGTCCGCCCGAGTCCCGACATATCCCTCAGATACGGTCAATATGACCTCTTAAGATCGAAGGAAGGCTTTCAAGTGTGAGCGAGAGAGTAGCGATGTTGGCTTGTCCATGTGAACACCGATCTCACCGGCAAGTAATGACAACCCAAGTCTCTGGACAGGTTCCGGAAGGGAGTACGCGCGTCGTATCCAGTGACCGAGTGAGATCTCTGTGCTGAGCTCCTCTCGCCAAGCCACCTCATAATCGCGGAGTGAGACGGGGTCGTCTGGATTGATACTGTCTGCGGCGGCATCTGCTGCTGTCATGCTGTAATTGATACCCCCACCGGTGAACGGTTTGGTCTGGCCCGCTGCATCACCAATAAGAAACACACGGCGGGTTGTGATTCGAGAGGGGGGACCAATTGGGATCGCCCCCGAACAGAAATCGTCTGTTGATACATCATACGCGCCTGTGAGCTCATCAAATAGGGCAGATACGCTGGTCTCCGGTGGTGCTGCCAGCCCATACTCAACACCTGCGTCTCCACGCGGTATTCGCCATGCAAAGAACCGAGGGGCAGTGAGGTGCACATCGACATAATCACTTGTATCACCGCTATCTTCGAACGCCAATACTCCATGGAGAAGCTCTGCTGGTTCGGCGATATCAGACTGTTGGCGGACACGCGACACAGGCCCATCACAGCCAGCGACCATCTTCGCCTCAACGGTTTTCGCTTCTCCATCGTGTGCAACGGTCAGACGAACGTGGTTCTCTCGTTCATCAATATCAGTCACCGTGTGATGTTCGCAAATCTCTGCTCCTGCAGAAGAGGCACATCTGGCGAGGGTGCGGTCAAGTTCGACACGATCGATAACATTTGAGATTTCATCACGAGTGTAGAACAGATGTGCATCTGAATCTGGACCCCCTGCATGGAATCGAGCGCCAAAGATGCGATTTTGACGGAGCGATCCAGGGGCACTCTCTGGGAGAAAGTCCCAGATATCAGTACTGACATGACCTGAGCAGGCTAATGGGGTCCCAACGCTGCCCCGCTCGAACCCGACAACAGAATATCCAGCATCAGCAACCTGCCGCGCAAAGCGCGCGCCTGCTGGTCCGACGCCGACGACTGCAAAATCATACATCAATAATATATTTTAGACGTGATTTCAAATAGTATTCGACCCTCGAAACCAATACTACGATATTGGGTTTCCAGTTCCGTATGCCGCAATGACGACCACCGTCGTAAACTGTTGGGCTGCTCCGGTCGCTTTCTCAATCAGCGTCTCCTTACTGGATAAATCCCAGCTTCGGAGTGTCTTCCCAGTCGTCAGTCCTGTCTCAATATCGTCTCGGACATCAGCAGTAGTAGTTCCGGTTGCTTCATAAAAAATGCCTGGTCCATCGCCTGTTGCCCACCCAAGCCCAGCCACTGCTGTACTATCGGTTCGAATTGTCTTACGCGCTTGGACGACGGTCAGAGTGTCACCGGCAGATCCCAACTGTGGTGCAGTTTCACACATCTCAATCGATGCCTCCGCAGGGATAACTGATGAGATATGGATGAGATTATAATTATGTAGGTTCGCATCCGCAAGCGCTGTGTCATATGACCCCATGGCTGTCGAAGCCTGCCCAACGCCACGGACGACGCGTATCTTACTCACAGACCACCTAGCGGTGTCCTGTATAAGTAAATGTAGACTTGCTGCTCAGAGGGATTCAGTACTGATATGTCGTAGGGCCAGGAATTGGTGGCTGCTCGTCTGTGTTCTCAAGTTTCTCGTGGGCGGCTTCAAAGTCCTGGGAGCGAACCTCTGTTCTGTCATCACGAATGGCGAACATCCCTGCCTCTGTAGCTAAGGACGCTAAGTCAGCTCCAGAGTACGAATCAAGCGTGGCAGCGAGTGAGGTGAAATCTACCTCTGCAGAAAGGTTCATGTCTTGTGTGTGAATTTCCAAAATTCGCTCTCGACCTTCTGGTCCTGGCTTTGGAACCTCGATAAGTCGGTCAAATCGGCCAGGGCGGAGGATCGCCTCATCAAGCATATCAAATCGGTTTGTTGCGGCGATAATGCGGATTTCACCTCGTTCATCGAACCCATCCATTTCGGACAGAAGTTGCATCATGGTTCGCTGCACCTCTGCATCGCCCGAGGTTTTTGAGTCAGTTCGCTTTGAGGCGACTGAGTCAATCTCGTCGATGAAGATGACTGCTGGTTCGCGCTCTGCAGCCAAGTCGAAGAGGTCACGAACAAGCCGAGAGCCTTCACCGATGAATTTCCGAACGAGTTCTGAGCCTGCCATTTTGATAAACGTCGCATCCGTTTCATTTGCAACAGCTTTTGCCAGCATTGTCTTGCCCGTCCCGGGCGGACCGTGAAGTAAGACTCCTGACGGTGGGTCGACACCGACAGTCTCGAATAATTCTGGGTTTGAAAGTGGGTCTTCGACGGCTTCTCGAACCTCACGAATTTGCTCATCAATTCCACCGATGTCATCGTAAACGACATCTGGTGAGTCAGTTATTTCCATTGCTTGTGCTCGGGCGTCAGTCTCATCATTCAGCAACTGTTGAATAGCGAAGGAGTCATTAATTGCCACGCGATCGCCAGGCTCAAGCTGTTTATTCAGACGTGGTGAGGCCTCAGTGAGTACCTCTTGATTATTTCCGTGTTGTTTGATAACGACGCCATTATCGCTTATTTCCTCGACAGTGGCAAGATACAGTGAAGACGTTTTGAGAGTCTCGTTTCGCCGTTTTAATCTGTCGACCTCTTCTTTGAGTTCGCGTTTCGTTTCGGTTGCTTCAGAGAGTCGCTCATCAAGTTCGTCATTCACACTCAGAACGCGTTGGTAGTGCTTTTGAATGGCTGAAAGACGCTCTGCCTCTGACATCTCTGGATCCAAGTCCAATCGCGGCTGATCTGGTAAAGAAGGGCTCCGAGACATTATCTGTTATGCGTGCTTAGAGGCCGGAATAAATGTGCCTTTGGGTCCTGCATTACTTAGAGCGAGCACTGCCGAGACTTTGTGGTGGAAATCTTATCATTCGAACGAAACCAACAATGATAATCCCAGTAGGCAAATGCAAATGGGTATCTCAACTGTGGAGGTGAACCATTGATTTCCTTGGAGCGAAGATCTGGGGCTCCGCGCTATACGGCACCACAGCCACAGTTGTGACATCCTCCTTGCCGTAAACGGTGGGGCCTCCCACACGGAGGGAATGCCAGTCAGTCGTCGCTGGGGTTTCGACTCGTGAAACGTTGTGAGTGTCATCTGCGCTGGGACCCTCTACTCACACTGAGTCATGGCCGTGTCACTACGGCTCCCGTCCTGTGGCGAGTCTGCTTGTTTCCACGGCAAGCTCTCGACGGGTCGACGCGCCGTGCGATGTTCGCACTCGCGTTCATATCCGCTTGAAACGTCGATACGTGGCACTCCGGATTCTTGCAGTTGAACTCGGCTTGCCGAGGCCGATACCCGATGTACTTGCACGAGTGCCACGTCTGGAAAGTGTATTGAGGGTGAACGTACTTAACCGGGATAGCCGAATCTTTCGCCTTGTTCTTGATGCGACTCTGCAACCGAGCACAGGGCCCACGCAGGCGTCGGTTCATATACTCCCCGTAGTCCAACGACCCGCGGACGCGGATATACGCCAGGTATTCCATCACGATGACGGGGTTCTCAAACTGTTTGGCGTGCTCCACAGACTTAGGTTCTCGATGATATCCATGTGTCGGTTCCGGTCGTATGAGAAGCGTTCTTCGACGCGCCACTCAGAAGCGTCTCGCTCTTGGAGTCGCTTCAGCGTCGTGTACATCTCCTTTCGGAGTTGCTTGGCATCGTTCCCGTTGATGAGCAACAGTTCGGTGGGAGTGTCGTGTTGGAGGGCACAGCCCGTGACCGACATCGACTCGCCAATATCGAATCCAACCCGGGTCGGGTTCTCGGGGAGTTCAGACGTGTCCTCGATTTCGTATTCGACAGTAATGTGGAGCGTCCACGTCTGTCGGTGTTTCTGCAAGCGGAGTTCGCCCACGTTCGTACCCGATTCGTCATCGAGCAGGTCGTCACACAGCTCCTGCTGGTCTGGATTCAGTCGGAGTAGAGTCAAGAAGTTGGTTCCGCGACCGGGTTGCGAACCGTTCCAGCAGATTTCGTACTCACGTGTGGGGTCGCGGTCGAACGTGCCTGCCCGACTCACGAATCAGAGCGGGTGTTCGTCGTCCAACTCGTTGGCGTTGTACGTCTTGTGAAGTTTCGGGACGGAGGATTTGAGGGTGTCCTTCGCTTGCTACAGGAGGTTGTACGGCGTCACCACGTCGTTCGTGGCACTCATGGACAGTCTTGCTCGAAGGCGTCTTCAAGAGTGTCACGGTGCTCGGACAGCGTTTGCTGGAGGCGCGCGTGGGCGGAGCGAGCGTGGCTTCAAGCGTCTTATTCGCTGTCGGAGTGGTTGACATCGTCGCCCTCGGATTCGAGTGTTTTGCGGAGGAGTTCGGGGGACGCTCGTGAGCGTGGTCGCGGACGTATTGCTTCACGGCTTCGTGAAGTGGCCCGCCTCGCTCCATATCGGAGTCGGCTCTCATCTGCTGAAAGTTCTTACGTGAGCTAAACAGAATGGTCGGCATTCGGGTTGACTGCACTAGCGTGGTCAGTTCAGCAGTTGTCGAATTCCCTCCCGCCTGAAGGCCGGGATTTCCTCCTTGCAAGAAGATGGGCTACCGGTCCCGATTCAAACCGAGGTCGCTGATTTATGAACGCCCGCCGCTCGATATCGAGTCATATCGAGTATTGAGAGCATTTTGGTACGACGCGATGAGGCTACGGATAAGCTCAGGGTCGGACAAGAAGCGGAATCGTCTATAATGACGAGAATCGCAGATTTCTAAGCCACTTGAATTCGAGGCCGTTGACTCCCTCACATAGCAACTCCATTGCGCGACTCTACTGTTGGAACAGATTAGGAAAGTGACACAATTTCCACTTTGCCAAACGATCAGCAAAGACCTCAATCTCCAAGCGCTTCAACTCTTTATTCTGGCAATCGTTTCCAACTGTTGACAGGATAGTTTGCTGTCAAAATAAACATGATCGAATCGTTTGAACCTGAGTGCTGCCCCTGCGAGCAGCAGGGGCATGTTTTAGACTTGGGGCGGGCACTGGTGGCAATCGTGCAAAATCACTCTGATGTCGAGTTATCTGTCAAACGCTCGTCTTGATATGCCCCATCATATGTCCCGACGTGGTCCGCTTCTGCAAGAACAAGTTGGGCGATACGTGCCTGTGTCTCAAGTTGGATAGGGTGATAGACTATTAATAACCCCTCTCCTCTCCCCTCATATCCGGCATCCCAGACCGCAGTGTGAAGCATGCAGGAGTTTCGAAGGAGGCTTGATCGGGGATATACAAATCCAATATGACCGTCAGGAATAACAACTCGGTCAGCGTATTGCACAATATAGGCCCCAGAATTGAGTTCGAAATATCCATCTATGGGGTCAATCGGAGTACGGTCACCAACTGATGTACCATCTCGTGCTATTTCTCCCTGAGAAGTTTGCTCAAAAACGTGCTCAACACGGAGGTCAACTCCGTTTGGTTGAATCTGTGCAGTATCCGAAACTTCTAAAATGTCGGCTAAAAACTGCCCAGATTCAAACATGCACATACTATTTACAGCGGCTTACCTAAATATTATGCTCCGCTCGCATAAGCACAAACGCCTTTGAGAGAGCTTCTAATTGCTATACTATCGGATATACCGTCAAAAGTATATATGTTAATTGTATACATACTAGGTGACTCTAACGCCGGATTTATACTGACACATAGTCAATCTCGGAACGTTATGGGACAAACACTCACAGAACAGATTCTTGATGACCATCTGGTTGAGGGTGAACTTGAACCAGGTGAAGAGATTGGCATCGAAATTGATCAGGTGCTGACCCAGGACACGACCGGGACGATGGTCTGGCTTCAATTTGAAGCTCTTGATGTCGACGAAGTACAGACTGAGTTAGCAGCTCAGTACTGTGATCATCAAACATATCAATTTGATTTTAAGAATACCGACGATCATCGATTCCTCCGATCTGCGGCGGGAACGTATGGAGCATACTTCTCTCGGCCTGGGAACGGCATCTGTCACAATGTACATAAAGAGAACTTTGCTGCACCTGGGAAGACATTGCTCGGTTCCGATTCACATACACCGACACCGGGAGGACTGGGACAGTTTGCTATCGGTGCCGGCGGACTGGACATTTCTGTCGCGATGGGCGGTGGCCCATACTTTGTCGAGATGCCAGAAGTGGTAAATGTTCACCTCGAAGGGGAACTTTCAGAGTGGGCGACAGCAAAAGATGTGATTCTTGAGATGCTGCGGCGTCTGTCAGTAAAAGGTGGTGTTGGCAAAGTATTCGAGTACTCTGGGCCGGGGGTCGAGACACTGTCTGTTCCAGAACGAACAACAATCACTAATATGGGGACTGAACTTGGAGCGACTTCCTCGCTTTTCCCAACTGATGAACGAACGAAACGATACTTGGCAAAGCAGGGCAGAGAAGACGAGTTCGTTGAGCTCAGTGCTGACGAGGACGCAGAGTACGCAGACGAAATTGTGCTTGACCTCTCTGAAATCGAGCCGCTGATTGCGAAGCCATCAATGCCTGACAATGTTGTCCCTGTGCGAGAGGCTGCAGGCGAGACTGTTGATCAGGTTATTGTCGGCTCCTGCACCAATGGTGGGTACGAGGATATTCTCCCAGCCGCTAAGATGGTTGCAGATCGGGAGATAAACCTCACGACTGAGATGATTGTTGCTCCTGGATCGAAGCAAGCCTCAGAGTTACTAGCACGCCAAGGATGGACTGCTGAAATGATGGCTGCAGGCGTGAATTTCTCTGAGGCAACTTGTGGGGCCTGCATTGGGATTGGACACGTCCCAGCATCGGATTCGGTATCGTTGCGGACGTTCAATCGGAACTTCGAAGGTCGCTCTGGTATCGAAGACGATTCCGTATACCTCTGCTCACCGGAAGTTGCAGCAGCGGCAGCACTAAAAGGTGAGATTGTTGATCCGAGAGATCTCGCCGACGAGCTCAGTGGACTAGAGTCCCCGGGAATGGAACTCCCGGACCAGTACGATGGCTCAAAAACAGATATTATCGACCCGGCCAACCCAGTTGACGATGGCCTCGTGAAGGGCCCGAATATTGGGTCAGCACCGATTGGAAATCCACTAGGCTCAGATATCGCCGGTGAGACACTCCTCAAAATGAAGGATAACATTACGACGGACCACATCATCCCAGCGACATCGGAGATTCTGAAATTCCGGTCAAACATTGAGAAACTCACGGAGTTTACACTCTCACGAGTTGATGAGACGTTTGCCGAGCGCGCCCAGCGAGCGGATGGTGGTATTCTCGTCGCGGGTGAAAACTACGGACAAGGATCCTCGCGCGAACACGCAGCGATGTGTCCACAGTATCTAGGAATTGAAGCAGTCCTTGCACAATCATTTGCACGGATCCACAAAGCAAATCTGTTCAACTTTGGTATTCTTCCACTTGCAATCGATACAGAGACGTATGAACGCATAAACCAGGGTGATAAGATCGAAGTTATCACTGATGTGGATTCGGCGATCAAGTCTGGACAATCAGAGTTCGTCATCCAGGTGAACGGTGACTGGGAAGCCTCTGCGGAGCTGAACGCATCTGAACGGGAGCGCCGTATTTTGGCGGCCGGCGGCAAACTTCGACTTACGAAAGAACAGTATCAAAGCGGTGGAAGTGGGGCAGCACCTGCAGACGACTGATCTGTGTTTTGAACCAGCGGTCTTTTTTCGACTCACCGATAATAACGCAGTGTGCATACTCCGTCACCGTTCACGAGTACAGACGAGGCGGTTCGGATTCGACCCTGCGAGCGTGGTGATATACTCGAAGTGCTCAGAATCGAACAACGCGTATTCAAAGAGCCGTGGCCGTACGAGGCGTTCGATCAGTGTCTCGAACAGAGCGGGTTTCTTGTTGCTGTGCACGACGGAGGTGCGGTTGGATATATTATTATTGACGTCATGTCGAATCAGACCCGTAATATCGGCCATATCAAAGACATCGCTGTAGATCCAGCCTTCCATCGACAAGGAATTGGCCGGCGATTGCTCCTGCAGGCGATTCAATATGGGAAAGTGAACGGGGCAGATGTGATCAAATTGGAAGTCCGGGCAAGCAATGACCCAGCAATTTCGCTATATGTTAGTCATGGGTTCGGATTTCGCCGTCGTGTTCCTCGATATTATGCAGATGGTGAGGACGCGCTCGTCTTAGACATGAGGATCGATAATTGAGAGTGTAACACTGGTTTGGATATCGGATTCAAGTTTGACATCTTCTCACCCGCCTCTTGGAGTCTGAATGGACGTTAGTGTCGTTTTGTGATCTTGATAATCGAATAAATCCTGTATGTTTTGTTGCTTGCACATCAAATTAGATTCATGGGATTTGAGTGTCCGGTGTGTGAAGCCCCCCAGCGAGATGGTGAGCATCTCGCAGATCACCTCGCATTTACTGCCATGCTACATGGGGAGACACACGAAACGTGGCTTGATGAGCATATTCCACAATGGAGTCAACTGGGGACTCAGAAATTAGCCAAGAGGGTTGAACCGCTTGCGGATTCGGCTGAGTATCACGAGGTGTTTGAAGATACAGTTCGACGGGGTCATCATCAGTCAGATGAGAGTGTATTCCCTGACAACGAAACACACAGGGGCCGTGACGACATGACTCGTACTACCGCTATCCGAACCGAGCAGGCCCAGGATGTCGATTCGGTGCTTCAAGAGGCACGAAAACTCACCCGTGAAATGATGAGCGATGAAGAAGCAGAGTGAATCTGGTGAGGTGCTGGGTAGTGGCTTGCATACAGATGCAGAGTGGAGAGGAAATGATAGAGACGGTTCAAATGAGTGAGGACTAATCAGATGCAAGAACACGGATCAGTTGCTCCAAAGACCGAAGCTGAAGTGAAGACGACGGCACAGTCAGTCGAATCAACCGCGAAGGGAGTTGTCACTGAGGTTGCAAAGACGATGGGATTTGATGATGAAGAATTCCAATCCCGGGTAACTGAGGATGTGATTCAAACTGCTGTTGGTGTGCTCATGGGAAATCAACTGACGGTATTCAATGGAAGCATCAGCGAATTCAAATCGTGGCGCTCATCACATTCATCGTTCGATGTCGAACAAATGGGCAGCACAGAAGTCGACTTCGCTGCCTGGCATCCAAGTCCTGTTGCTGAACGTGTGATTGTCGCGACATACCAGAACCACCCTGAAGCAGCGACTGAGATGGTACGGCGAGCGGCGTTTCAGTATATTTATCGCGAAATGATTGAATAGGAACCCGAACTCAATCGTCGGCAATTCTATTAGCACCTATGAACACTCATTTGATGTGAGCCAATCTGATGGGCGACGACATGAGTCACTTTCGAAGCCCGAGTGGACTGTTGAGGAGTCAATTACAGAATATACAACGGGCTGGTACCAGGGGGGATATGACCTCGTTCGCCAGCCTGATGGATCGACAAAGCGCTATTATTGGGCTGAATTAGCAACAGCCGTCGTCGTGGTAGCAGTCCAAGATGAACAGGTCATTTTCGTCGAGCAGTATCGGCCGACAATCAGAGAGACACAGTTTGAACTTCCAGCAGGGGTGGTTGAATCTGGTGAGTCATTCACTCAGGCAGCCAAGCGGGAGCTTCAAGAGGAGACTGGATTCGCGGCTGAATCCACAGCGCTGTTAGAATCGTTCTGGTGCTCAACAGGGGTGTTGCGTCATCGGCGTGGCTTCGTCTATTGTAGTGATCTTCAGCCGGTCAACCAATCGTTAGATGAAAACGAGTTCCTATCGGTTCACAGTGTCTCGATAGAAAATGCGATTGAGGTCGCACGTCAATCACCGACCAACGATGCAACCATTGAGGGCATACTACTGGCGAGAAACGAAGATCTACTATGATCGGTTCCTATCGGAGAGCAGGCCGTATGCGCAGGGTCAATTGAATTGCATATCACCTAGATTGACCCGACTGCAGTCGATTATGTGTCGTGCGCTGCCTGAATTTACAGGTATTTTCATGACGACGGCTGGAGCGATACTCCAACATTATCGACAGCAACTCGAAACTCCACAGCGTTAGCTATGAAGACGTGCGAGAGCAGACCGACCTCACAGCGAACCACGTGTAGGCAGCTTAGTCGCTGGCTGCTGAAGCACTCGATTCCTGACGGAGCTGTGCTTCGAAGAAGGGCAAGCTATCAGCAAATTCACGTTTCGAGGGTCTGTTGTCGTGTATGACGGACGGTCACATTCAATAACGATTACTGCGCGCTGTCCGCGACCGATCAAAGAGTCCGTGCTGAATACGTCGTTCCCGAAGACATGACAGCGACGTCGTTCGAAACCGACTGGAACAATCCTGACACAGACGTATCGGCAGTCGAAAACGGAACTTCGGCGTCGTTTTCAACGGTGACGGCTCCCTTGGCACTCACCAGCACGGGCGCATTCCTCGACGACGCTGAACTCCCTCAACCACAAGCGTGACCAAGACGAACGCAAGCGCGGCAATCTCCAGGAAACTGGAACGGGGTCGGCTTACCTTACCTCACTATCCAGTCAATAGGTAACTGATGTGAGGAAGTCACTATCGGATAGGTAACGCTCAGGCATAGATCCGCAGTGGTTGTGGGACGGTAAGATAGGTTTGAGTGCTCTCTCAGGAAGTGAGGAAACGATCAGGCGACATTGAACCCTTTATTCCGAAGAAAGTCTTCAACACGACCCGTGTGATTACCTTGAAGCTCTATCGCTCCGTCTTCAATGGTTCCACCACACGCAAATTTTGATTTCAAGTCAGATGAAAGACTGTCCATGTCGACATCTTTTGGGTCGAATCCTTCGATGATCGTTACCTCTTTTCCATAGCGGCGCTCGTCGATGCGGATATTAATCTCCTGAGACTCTTTCGCGACGTCCTCGCAAACGCAGAGTTCCCCAGGGAGTCCGCACGTCGAGCAGACTTCCGACATTACAAGTTATAGATATATGTCGCGGATATTAAACAGTATCGGGAGCGTGATATGAACGAACTCTCGAACACGAATCGGATTGGAGAGAGAGTGTCAACAGATATCAGTCAAAAAAGCGACGGATTATCGGTGTATACCTTCGAACGAGTCGATTTGCTATCTCCTGTGCCTCGGTTGCCTCGTCTGAACTACTTGAGCTATCATATTGACTTCGCTCATAGATAGTGAGAAGTCGATAAAGATCAGGCTCATCAGCGGGAAGTGATTCGACATACGATCGATGAGACTCTGTCGGAAGTCGACTTCGATAGAGCCACTCAAGCATAATTATCACACGCTCATACGCGCGTTCGACAGTTGCTGTTGGCGATGACGAGCGACGCTGGCGCTGGGCTGCAAGAATTCGAACTGAGCTTCGCAGATAGCCATATCGTGACTCAACCGCTCCAACAAGGCTCACACCAGCGAGAAAGACAGTAAATAGCCGGAGCAGGTCAAAGCGAGCTCGGAGCTGTGTGGCCGCGGTGATTAGTTGCTCAGGTGCGTCGGAGATATCGGTCAGGAAACTAGTATCAGAACCGTCAGTCTCGTCACCTTGTGACGCTGCACTGGGAGTATTTATCCGCTCCGAGTTAGTTGTCTCAGTTTGCGCCGGGCTGGATTGCTGCGACGATGAATTGGCAAGCGGCGTAATCTGACCGATGTTAGGGTTGCCAGCATCGCTCTGGAGAGCAGTCGAAACCTGATCCTGCTCGGCTGTCTGTCTCGGGCTTGCAGGCGTTGGATCGAAACGAACCCACCCCACTCCACTGAAGTAGACCTCAACCCATGCATGCGAGTTGAGTCCGCGGACAACGTATCGGTCGGAGTCGACAGACTCGCCAGGCGTATACCCAGTGACAAACCGAGCCGGGATTCCCTCTGCACGCAACATTGTAACCATCGTCGTCGCATAATACGTGCAGTATCCTGCCTGCATCTCAAAGAGGAATGCATCGGCTACGTTTCCATCTGGTGCCTCAACATCGAGTGAGTAATTTTTCTGTGACTCGAGATATTCCTCGACTGCAACAGCGGTATCGTATGGATTTGAGGTATCGGCTGTGATACGCTTACTCTCCGCCTTCACGCGCTCAGGGGTGCTGTCAGGAAGCTGGAGATAGAGCGTCTCAATATCTGCGGGATATTCCGTCTCTGTGGCACGGAGTTCATCAGGAGTCCACTGTGGAACCTCACTCTCGACTGTGAGAGATTCATTCGTCGATAACTGCCGTTGAGGTCTGAGTCCACCTTGATCTGTGACACGTACATCAGCACGCCGTGAGTTGTTGACTTCTACCGGTTTCCAAGCGGTGGGAATCACCCCAAGCGACTGTGAAGGATAAATTGTTTGTGTGACTGTCTTTGATGGCCCCGGGGGACCGCGAAGACGTGCACGATACGCCTTCGTTTCACCGCTACGAACCCAGCCATCACCTGTATATCGGTCATAGGCTGCTGTTCGCAGATATGATCGCTGTGAGCTCTCAACACTAAATCGGACCTCTGGTGAGAGTTCAATACTACCAAGTACCGCAATCCGGTCGCTCGCTGAGACGAGGTTTGCTTCAACCGTTGTCGGCGATTCCGAACTTGTGACCGGAGCACTTCCCCCAGGAATGACCGAAATAGTGAGCGAGAGAACGGTTATCGCTGCCAACGTCGCACAAGAATATCCCGGTTGAGTTGAAAACCCCCGAATCGAGCGGCTGTTCCCCCAAAAAGTGCACACACACCACCAATCGTGCCAACTAAACTCATTAATGGAGTCGCATCACCACTAAGTGTAACGAGCAAAATCAAGAGTCCGCCAGCGAGAGTCGCATGGCCAAATCGTCTTTCGAGAGCAAATGTCCATGAGAGAAACAGGGGGCCAGGGACGATAGCCAGCGTCCACAATCCAGCCTTGATGAATCGAAGAATCGAAAGGCCAGTTAAGAGTGCGAATGAGTCGCTGAGAATACTTTCAGGTGTGAGTAATGCAACTTGTGAGGGTGGGAGCATCTGGAGATACAGAAAGAGTCCGCCAGTTACGAGCGTGACACTCAAAAAGAGAGTCAGCCAGACCGTGAGATACCGCCAACTAAACACAGCCAATGCGAAGGCACCAGCGCTGATAAGAATAAATGGACCCGAGAGTCCCGCTACTCCAGCAATCGATCCGAGGACCCAGAGATATACTGCAGTGATGAGACAAACCCCAGTGTATGCAAGTGCGTACGACTGCAGGTTAGCTTGAGCATCTATGATAGACCGAACCGTGCTCATATCGGCGATCCCTGTGATGGTGTAGGCACCTGTTGGTCTACACCTATCATCTTTCGTACGTCGGGGTCAGATTCACCTTGCTGAGCAAAAAATGTTGTCGGGACAAAAGATTCCGACCCGATTGAGATAGTGAGACCGCTTGATCCCCCAGAGATGATAATATCGGACGCAGGTTCGCGCTCGTTGAATTCACCACCGGATTCATTCGCTGGCAGTCGAGCTAATTCCGCAAGTAGCGGGACTGGGTCATGGCTGGATGCAGTGCGCGTTTTGTCGCCAATTGAGAGTTGTACGGTCACACGTTCGTCGCAAGTTGCAGTGATCACCGATGCTGCTACTTCTGCAGCTGTACGCTCGTGTTGAACACCAGTATTCGCAAATACACTTTGCTCGATCAGTATGGAGAGCGTCGTAACTGGAGATTGTCGTGATCCCTGTTGACGCTGAGTGATTAGTTCTCCATGTCGAGCTGCTGCTTTCCAGTGAATATCTCGAAGCGGGTCGCCAGGAACATACTCTCTGAGTGATTCAAACTCGCCAGTTTGTGAGGCTGTCGTCCCACTCTCAGTTGTAAGGTTAGCTAATTCTGTAAGAACAGTGCCTGAAACTGGCTTGCTGGGAGGGTACACGATGACCTCTGTCTTCTCTTCTTGTACAGTTGTGCTCGCAAATAAGCCAAAGATATCGTACAGGGTGACTTGGATTGGAGGGAGTTCATACCTGCCCCACTGTTCTCGAGAGATATCGAATCGATGTTGGCTATCTGTTGCGAGCAACTCACTCGCTTCTATGCCCGCAAGCCCGTCCGGCAGGGCTTGATAGATGGTAACTGGATAGCTGGATGAAGATTCAATTTGGTAATGCACGGACGCTGTCGTCCCCGGCTGGCCAGGGGGGATAGGTTCTCGTGTCACTTCCGGAGGCGCTGCAGTCGCCACTTGTATGACTCCAGTACAGAGAACGCCGACGATAGCGAGTAGAACTGAATTCAGTGCGGCCGTCCCGTAGCGGAGAGCGAACACACCCAGAATCACGAATGCCGTCAGCAAAACCCATCCACGGAGCGTCGGCTGCCGTCTCATTCGACTGGAACAGTTGAAAGAGCCTGTTCAATCACAGTGCTTGCGTCTCTGTCGGCCTCGGTCTGAATACGGTGTTGCCAGACAGTCGGGATTTCACTCTGGATATCATCTGGAGTTACATACCCACGACCCAGCGATGCCGCTCGTGCTTGAGTCAGATTAAGCAGTGCAATTGCCCCGCGTGGGCTTACCCCGAGCTGAGCATTTTCGCGTGTATATGCCGCCAGCCGTGAAATATAGGATCGAATTGGCTCGGCAATTGTCGCTTGAGAAACACATGCCTGTGCCTGACGAAGTTCATCAACAGTTGCGACGGGAGTCAACGACTGGATTGGGTGATCTCCTGCAACCCGACCCAGAAGCTCTGTTTCCTCAGACTTGCTTGGGTAGCCGAGTTGTATTTGCTTTGTGAACCGGTCCACCTCCGCGACTGGGAGGCTATATGTTTGTGTTGGTTCAATATTATTCTGAGTTGCAATTACCATGAATGGATCTGGAATATCGTACGTTGATCCATCAATCGTGACCTGTTCTTCTTCCATCACCTCTAACAACGCTGCTTGTGTTTTCGGCGGAGCACGATTGATTTCATCGCACAGCAGAATATTCGAGAACACTGGTCCCTCACGAAATTCAAATGTGTTAGCCTGCTGGTCATAGACATTCACACCTGTGACATCAGGCGGGAGGAGGTCTGGTGTAAATTGCACTCGGTTAAACGTGCATTTGAGAGAGGTCGCAATTGACCGTGCCAGCATGGTCTTCCCGACGCCAGGGACATCTTCAAGAAGAAGATGCCCCCCAGCGAGAAGAGTGTGAACGATATCTTCGATTGCTTGGTGCTGGCCAACAATCACTTGTTCGACATTCTTTACAATCCGTGATGTGAGTGTATCGACTTCATCGATACTTAGTGGATCAATCGAACGATCCTCTGTTTCGGTCTTCGGTCGTTGATCAGTGTTACTCATAGGGCAAATCCTGGGATATATCCGCGTATACAGGTCCAACGAGTGTGATGGACAATTGCACCGTATGAAATTGTATGACTACACATACCTAACTTTGCTGGGCGTCACAATCGGAGTGGTTTTTTCATTGTGTCATGTTGTGCGTGAATATGGGACGTAGCGCAGGTGAATCATCGATCCTGACCCCCGATGACGCTAATCCGGCAATAGGCGCCCCCTCGAAGCTACTCGATCGGCGTGAAGAACTTACACCGATGCTCGCGCAATATCTCTCGTTGTGTGAACAATACTCTGAGGCGCTCGTACTCTTCCAGGTGGGTGACTTTTATGAGGCTTTTTGTGAGGCTGCAGCGACTGTTGCACAACAATGTGAGGTTGCACTGACAAAACGTGAGGATTCCACAGGGACGTACCGGATGGCAGGGATTCCAGTTGATGAGGCAGCAAGCTATATTGAAGCGCTGTTATCAGCTGAGTATCGCGTCGCTGTTGCTGATCAGGTCGAGGATGCAAGTGAATCGACTGGACTTGTCGATCGAGCTGTCACCAATGTGATCACACCCGGCACAGTAATCAACGAAGCCTTACTTGATGGAGCCTCTGCGACATACCTATCAGCGGTGACAGGCGCTCAAGAGAGTGAGGCCGTGTCCGTTGCGTCAGTCGATGTTACGACCGGCGAATGCCGCGTTACCAGTGTTGAGTCGGACGCAGTACAAGCTGAGCTGCATCGGTTATCACCTGCAGAGGTACTTATTGATCCTCCGACACAGACCGCGCTGGGCATCACAGAAACCACGATTGGTTTTGATACAGTACTGAACACATTTGAACAGAATAACTATGACACGACAACCTGTACAGACATTCTGTCACAGTACTGTGATTCCCCCGCAGAGGTTCTTCCGCAGAGGATTAGTCGTATCGCCGTCGCTGCTTTGCTGTCATATGCAGAGTTCACACAGGGTGGTAATGGGCCACTGGAGTACGTGTCTCAGATCACCCGCTACGATCCAGATACAGCCCTCGAGTTAGATGCTGCTGCACTCCGGAGTCTCGAAATTTTTGAGCCGCGAGCAGAAACTGGAAAAACGCTTTTGGAAACAGTTGACCGCAACAAGAGTCCATTGGGAAGACGGCGACTGGAAGCATGGCTACGTCGGCCAGAGATCGATGATGAGCGTATCGCTGCCCGACACGAAGCGGTTGAGGAGTTATGCAGACACCCGTTGCTGCGGGAACAGTTGCGAGATATTCTCGATCATGTTTATGATCTTGAACGACTCATTACGCGAATCGTGCGTGAGCGAGCATCAGCACGCGATCTCCGCTCGCTTCAGCAAACACTCGCGACAGCGCCAGAACTTCGTCGCTACTTGTCTGAGTTTGAATCTGAGAGATTACAATCACTCAGGCGTTCATTAGAGTCAGTTGAGGACATATGTGAGTTAATTGATGCTGCAATCGTTGAAGACCCACCACAACAGATTACTGATGGAGGCGTAATCGCTGAAGGGTACTCCGAAGAACTCGATGAGCTGCGTGAGATAACCTCGACGGGACGTGAATGGATCGAGCAGCTAGAACAAGATGAGCGCGAGCAAACAGGAATTGAATCACTTGAGGTCGGGTATAATCAAGTGCATGGATATTATATTGAAGTAACAAATCCGAATTTAGACGCAGTCCCTACCCACTATACACGGCGTCAGACGCTCAAAAACGCGGAACGATTCTATACGCCGGCTCTCAAAGAACGCGAAGAGGAGATCCTCTCGGCACAGGAACGATCAGAGGCAATTGAGCATAATCTATTCTGTGCTGTTCGCAAACGCATTGGAGAGTCCGCAACGCGCATACAGGGTGTTGCTGATGTAATAGCACAGGTCGATGCGCTCGCTGGATTTGCAACACTCGCTGTTGAAGAGAATCATCACAGACCAGTGATGGGGGCAGATAGTCTCGAAATCACGGCTGGGCGACACCCTGTGGTTGAATCAGCACAGGAGTCGTTCGTCCCCAATGGAATTTCGATGGGAGAGCATCGAATTGCAGTCATTACAGGACCGAATATGAGTGGCAAGTCAACATATATGCGTCAAACCGCACTTATTGTCCTGTTAGCCCAAGCAGGAGGGTTCGTCCCGGCGACGGAAGCGAGACTCCCGATTTTTGATCGACTCTTTACTCGTATCGGGGCGTCTGATAATATCGCTGGTGGCGAATCAACATTTATGAGAGAGATGAACGAGCTGAGTGAAATCCTCCACGCCGCCAGTGTAGATTCTCTGATTCTCCTTGATGAGGTTGGACGAGGCACATCGACGGCCGATGGTCGCGCAATCGCTCAGGCCACGATTGACTTCATCGCTCGTGATATCGAAGCAACGACGCTTTTCGCGACTCACTATCACGGAATAACGACGCTGGCTAACGACTATCAGCAAGTGTGTAATCTTCACTTTACTGTCGACCGACATGCTCACTCGACTGCAGATGATACAGTGACCTTTCTCTACAGTGTCGAATCGGGTGCCGCCTCTGCTTCATATGGGCTTGATGTGGCAGCACTCGCTGGTATCCCAACAGATGTTCTCGAGAGCGCAGAGAGGTATCTCTCAGAAACAGGTCAAGAGCATTCCAATCAGTCCAAAGAGAGAGCCTCGCAGACAGATTCGGAATATATCAAGAATAACACGCTTCCGAATGACGCTGAAGCAGATGCGGCTCACACAAAAGCAACGCATAATCAGCAATCACGAGCCGTTCTTCAGGACTTACGTGAATTAAATATCGGACAAATGACGCCGTTAGAGGCTCTGAACAAGCTCGATGAAATTCGACGGCGGTTGAGTGAGTGACCATTACCAGTTCTTGCATGTGTCGCATACCAGTGATCCTGTCAGCGACCCAGCAGAGAGGTCTTCAGACGCAATCCATAATCGCACTGCTTCATCACCGCATTCATGACATTCTGTGTCAGGAGCCCCGATGCAGAGCACAGGAGTGGTTCTCTCTAAGTCCTCGTTGGGTGTGTCCGTATCAGAGACTGGAGATGAATCCTCCGCATCAACGAAGTCATCTAATGAATGGTTTTGTGTCATTGAGATCTTTCAGTGAGAGAATGTAGTTTCTGTCGTCAAATTCACGCCTAAACATCATAAATCATACCACGCTACCTATCGCTCACTGAAGAACTCGCGCTTGAGAATGGGGGCTTTTGTATCGAAGGAACAGGACAACTGTCTTGAGGTTGGACGGCAATCTATGGCGTGAAGAGGAAAATATCCGATTCTCAGACCACGTGAGCTCACGACAGTTTGCAATAAGCGCAGTCTTCACACGTATCTGGTAAGTGATGACCTCAAGGACGTGTTCATTTTCAGTGCCTGATGGTTGATCAGGTGAGTAGGAATAATCAAATATCTTGCATGCAATCTCGTCATATGATGACTCTCGTCGATTTTATCATTGAATTGGCACTGAGTACACTGCAATTAGTCAGTACGTTTGTCACAGAAGTCTTCCTTGGAGTTGGTCTGATCACCGCGATGATCTTCGTCATTGGGGCCGTTCTGACCACGGTAACTGTTGGATACTCCAGCCTCTTGCTGGGTGGAACAATGTTAAATGCAATCACAGATTGGGGTGGAAGCGCGAGGGAGACTACGCCGCCTGATCGAAAGCCGTAGCTGCGAGTTCGATCGCCTCCTCCGGCGATGGGCCTAAGGGTGACCCGATAACGATCCCGTCTGTATGCGCCGATAGCTTGTTTATACGTTCAGTAACAGTCTCAACAGTTCCAGTCGCAGAGAACGCTTCGATCATTGATGGAGTGACTAACTCAAATGCCTTGCTGAATTTACCCTCTTGTATATGCGTTCCAATCGACTCAGCACGAGCTTGGTCAATAGAGTGACGCTGTAACACTGGAGGGGCTGCGCCCGCGGTAATATATGCGACTGGTGGACGAGCCGCCTCCGCTGCGGCGGCTTCATCCTCAGCGATACTGACACTTGCATACGCGAGAAGTTCGAATGATGATCGTGTCTCTGGCCGATCAGCGCGGCCTTCGTCAACACGCTCTCGTGCCCACGCAAGATCGCTGGGGTGTGATCCATTAAATAAGATACCATCAGCATGCTTTCCAGCCATTCGACACATGTGCGGACCTTCACCACCAACGTATACTGGTATCTGACCGGGGACCTCAAAATTGAGGCCAGCATTCTGTGCCTCAAACGTGCCCTCATGACTTACTCGGTCACCGTCCCAGAGTTGTTGTGCGGTCTTGAACGCCTCAAGCACAGACCGAAGGCCGCGTTCGTCCGTCAGCCCTAAGTTTTTTAATGTCGACGGATCGCCTGGACCGATACCGAAGACTGCTTGACCGTCCGTCAGTTCTGCGACAGTCGCGGTTTTCGCTGCTAACGTAACAGGATGGGTCTCATACGGATTAGCAACCCCCGGTCCGATTTGTAAATCGTTAGTCGCTGCAGCAAGGCGACTCATCGCTGCGAAGGGGTCGCGATTATTATAATGACAAGAGACGAACGCTGTCTCATATCCAGCGGTTTCTGCAGTCATACCTTGATTAACGAGAGTCTCGATTGGGATCTCGGGGGTCAACTCAACTCCAAGATGCTGAAAGTCACGCATATGTCCACCCACGTACTGCTTGGCGAATAAGGTCATCATTTATATCGCGGAAATGTGCGCTGCTTTCTGCATGTGGACCCCACTCAAAATCTCGGATGACTACCACCGGTGTACCATTGTTCCCTTCACCTGCAAGAAGATTCGCAGCAGCAGCGAGTTCGTCTATCACATTTTCGACAGTTGCGGTGAGCTCTCTACCATCTCGGTCAGTCTCACCCCGCCAGTCACGGGATGGTTCAATGCCACTCCAGCCAATCGCAACACCACGTTGACCGTGCCTGAACGGCCGGCCGCACGTGTCTGTCACAATCACCTGGTCGGTTGAGAGCGACTCAGCAATCCGATTTGCACTCTTGGAAGGATGTTTTGGCAACAAAAGTAACTCTTCATGACCAACATTTGATCGATCGATTCCTGCATTGACGCCAACGTGGCCGAATCGAGTCTCAGTGAGTAAAAAAGGAGATTCAAGAAGAATCTCAACACTTTCCTCCAAGACAGCTTGAATAAATCGCTCATCAGGATCATTGGCAGTCTCCTCAGCCAATTGTGCTGTCAGCTCGGTTGCGCGAGGTCCGGGTGGGAAATCACTTAGCGAACGCGTCCGAGCTTCAGCCTTTGAAACAACTGTTGAAGCAACACAGACGATATCATTCGACTTAATATCGATATGGTCCGCAATTAACGTGCCGAGATTACTTGAAGCGGTAATCTCGGGGAGGCCTTCTGGAGCATGAAGTTGCATATATGATTCTGCAGACCAACAGGCAAAATAAGATAGATGGTGGCCATAGTCTCCGGTTTTGCCCGCTTTTAATTCCTGCGCGCTCGGACCCTTTAGCTCAAGCAATGAGCGAAGCAAACAAGTAGGGAAAGCCGGAGAAACAGCCGCACGATATACCCAACAAAAGGTCACTGGCATGAGCAGATGAAGGCTCAACGTTGACAATGTGGCCACTATTTATATCCAACGTTTGAGTTGGAACGGTTAAACGAGCGCTCTGTTTGGAATAGAGAAATCACGGAAGTGCAAGGAGAAAGCCCCGCCCTGAAGGGCGGGGATGAATCCGACAGTCGATGACACAAACCACCGACGATAGCACGGCCTCATATTCCAACGGATACTGAAGATAGCGCACCTAATTACATCTGTAATGGTCACGGTGACTGTCACCGCGAAGTTCCACACCCCATCCCTCTCACGGCGCACAGAGTGGCAACGCGCTACTCAACTCTACCGTGACACCAAACAGTTCTGTATCGACGGGTGGGAGAACGGCGACTTCGGCAAATCCGTGACCACGGCCAGCATCGACAACAACCTCTACTCGGCTATTCAGAACCAAGCCATTCGAGAGGCAAAATCCGACCACAACAAGGACGGAGAGGTTCGCTACCGAGAGAGTCAGCCGTTCGCCGTCAACAACCAGAACTGGGAACTTGACACGACCGAGAACGGCACCGTCGTCGTCGGATTCCCGTGCGTCTCGCAATGGTGGTACACTCCGATAGAGGTGTCCGACGACATTGCCGACCCCGTCGACCGACTGTTCGAAGGTGACGCCGACAAGACCCGTCTACAGGTCTCCCGTCGGGGAGACGACTGGGACTGTCCGTTCAACATCGAGTACGACGCCGACACGTCCGGGCGAGACGCCCATCGGATCGGTGTCGATATTGGCGAACGGCACATACTCACTGTGACAGCCTACGGTGAGGGCGAGTCGATGCTGGTGTCTGGTGGTGAGGCGAAGTCCGTTCGACGCAAATATCGTTCCCTACGCGATTCGCTTTCGGAAGCGCGCTTCGCGCACGAAACTGTGTGGGTGACAAAGAACAGCGTCGGATTAAGGACTTGAACCACAAACTCTCCCGTCGCCTCATCGCGTTCGCGGAGCAGTTCGAGAATCCCGTTATTCGGATGGAAG
>UEYZ01000058.1_pt1 | contig 27946 bp, 23 predicted proteins | sample 1903591 | NCBI WGS metagenome assembly UEYZ01 (sample SAMEA4776352, study PRJEB27445) | saltern metagenome | biome: Hypersaline environment; feature: solar saltern; material: Pellet | place: Spain | collected 2014-08 | depth 0 m | reverse complement strand
CCCCAGGCAGTGTTAGCGACCCCGCCCAGCTGCAGAGACAACATGATCATGAAGAGGGCCCCAAGCCAAGGTTCGAATAGTCGCCACCATCCACCACCAGTAAAGAATGGGACTGCCGTCGCTGGCCCGTGTGCTTCGCCAGCAGCGACGAGTCGGTTCAGCCACTCCATGTCCCGCCCAAAGTCGTCGTCAGTCCAGACAAACCGGTCGTGGCGGGCCTGTGTCATTCCATACGCGAGTGCATTCGCTTTTCCTGCGCAGCCCTCTGGTTCCCCAGCGATCAGTATATCCACCCCTTCTGGTGCCTCGTGGCGAGTGACTGGGTCCTGCTCAGTGTCACAAATAACAAGCAACTCGTCTTCTGGGGCTAACTGCGCAGCCATCTGCTCACACGCTGTGTTCCACTCAACAGTCGGTAAAAGAACGCTCACTGGTTCGCGATCAGCCATCAGAGAATACCTATATCTGTGACTGACACTACTTCAATATCAATATTGAGCACAGCATCATGACAACAGTCGAGTCACCTGAGGTCCACAGAGATAGTTCGCTAGTCGTGGATTAACGAACTCGGATTCTTTCGATCTGAGCGAGTTGGTGATAGTTCACTTACCGCCCGCAGGAGCAGCGTCAGTATCGCGTTCTTTCGGTCACTCATGAACGACTTCGTCAAAACTCAAGGCGGATACCTCGGCTTTGTTCCCGATTGGAAATCGAAGATTTTCGTTCCCGTAATGACGCTTTGCGCCTCAAACCACTTACCCCCGAGATAATTGACTCTATGCAATCTTGTCGATCGGAAGTTTTCATCATACATATGCTTCTGACGTATGAATGTTTGTGCAATGCCCTCCAGCCAAGAAATCACCCGACCAGACCCGGCACTCGCCGTCGCCAAGCAATATCTCAGGCGCGAACGTCTGCTGAGCACACTCATGATTATACACTTCCCGAATGACTCGGTTAGAGCAGGGGTCCACTGACAAGCCTCGTTGACCCCGAGGCGGTTGATACGTGCCCGTTCGTTATTCTGTCACTTCCGAAGTCGATGATCTGCTGATTGACATCTGATTTTGAGTTCGCTTAGTGACTTCACTCGTCGCTGCACGGCCGTGAGCTGCAGGGCCGTGATATTGTACGGCTGCGATTACCTCCTCTGGTGTGATATTTAATGTGAACTGCCTTCGGGGTCAAGTGAAGTGGTTTGAGACGCACAGCGTCTCATCACCACAGAAATCTTCGATTTCCGAACACAGCCGAGGTACTCTTGCTATCTCTGTAGACTGTCCATCTCCATCCCAAGAGAATTCTGTCACTGTATCCGAGATCCGTTTTAATGCTGTATGTTGTCGTAACGGACCGTTTAGACTAAGCAAATGGATATCCTAATACAGAATGAGCAGAAACGGTTGCAAGGCTCGTACGGGTTCTGCAGAATGAGACGTTCAAAGAGTATGAGACAGACTGGTCCAGAGAAACACGACCGCAATCATCATTGCATCGAACCACGAACGCAGCGCGCTCTCACTGAGGTGATGACGGTCGTCTCGACCAATGGCACGCCAATCACCGACAGCGACACTCCCATCGTCTCGGTGATCTCTGCGTCAGGGAGTTCCTACACCGTTGACACCGGCGCATTGTGGTGTACGTGTCCCGATTATGAACGCAGTCACCAGATCTGCAAACATATTCGACGCGCTCGATTCGCACTTGGTGTTGACGCTATTGATGCAGAACTGCTTCAAAAATTGGAGATTGATGATGATTTTGGAGTCCACTGCCCAGGTCCTATCGTCGTTGCTTATGATGGCGGCGTGATTGGTGACGAGACCATGTGTCGACAAGCAGTAACAAGGACCCATTGTCGGTGACGAAGGCTCAGATAAACATGTCTGTTGTTCGAAACCATGCAGATAGTGGTCATATCGCCAATTAGCACGGCTAGTTGAACTCCCTCGAAACGGGGCAGGGCTGTGGGTTCATCAATACAGCGATGATATCTCTCTACGCTCATGCCGACGAATCGTAACTCGGTGACAATCCGGTCAAATGAGCGGCTGAGGGGCGTGATTTTGAGGCTGCTTTGGTCAGGTTACGACTTATCGGCATGAGCGATCTCTCTATTGTCTTCGGATTGAGATGAAAGTAGAACGAAACAACGTTTTTACCGCGAACTGAGTTGTTGCCATCTCTCTCCCGACAGAGTCGCCAGTCAAACCTCTTATTTACACCTGCGCGGCCGATTGATTATCCTCGCATGAGATGAGTCGAGAGTGACTTCCCGTGTATATGCGAGCAATACTCTTTCATGCCGATGTCGGTCAGTTCTGGCATAGATGGGGTCAGCAATTGTCGGGAGCGAACAGGGTGCAGCCATCAGCACGGTAAATAGCAGTCTGATGCAGTGACTGCACGTGGTTCGGTCTCGGGTTGCTTGCTTGGTATCTAAGGCTACCTCAGCACTCCTCGCCGACACGCTCTCACCACCCTCTACAGGCGGAGCAAGCCGAGTGCCTCGGCTTTATTCGCGATTAGAAATCTTTCGATCTCCGTGATGATGAGACGTTCTGCGTCTCAAACCACTTGGCCCCGAGGCGGTTCACGAGCTGCGTCATCTCAGAGCAACTCATCGACATCCTATCGCAGTTTTCCGTACGTAATCCTTGAGTTGGTCTGTCGTTTTTGAGTCATCGTATCTGGACGACCACACGGTCAAGCAGTTGAAGATACGGACATACAGATTGAGACGGGTTACAATCTCTGCATGTTCTTATCAAGTATCTTAGTTGTCATCATGCGGTGACACTACGCCAGTCAAGTGGTGTGTGAACTGATATCAAGAGTAATTTATATGACTATCAAAGTATGTGAAACGTGTTTGAGACAGGGGCTGTGCCATGAGCTTGACTGTTTCAAACACTTTTGACGACACGATTGTGTGAGGTATCTGTCTTTCGTTCTCACCTTCGGCTGAAACAACTCGAAGTGAGATGGTTTACTGGTCATAGGTAATAGCGATCCGAGATGATTCTCTCGTGTCGCACCGTCTCATCGGTGATAATATGGAAAAGACACATCTGAGCTTCATGATGTCAAATAGCACTACATCGAACTGCTCAATGACTCATGCTTTTTCCGACATCCTCCAACGGCTCAAGCAGTTTGGTTCCCGCACTGAGGATTGAACGGGAGTGGAGAGGTTCGTAGGTTTGTCGCCACGGTGGGCGATGACCTGCGTTTCGGGCTGCACCAGCACAGTCTCGACCTCGGACAGCGTAGTGGTTTCGAAAACTTGCCAAAGCCTCGGGTGCCAATATTCAGCGTGTTGCGAACCGCAGGTTCGCATATGTCCGAAAATCTCCGACTGTTAGGTACCTATCCAGTCCCAGCCGTGGCTACGAGCATGGATAGACTCCCAGTTGTCGGCTTCATCCCAACGCGTTCGCGGGTGGGCTTTCGCTTCGCTACCACTGTGACATCCGAACAGATGAATGTAATATCTGTCCAATCACTCAGCAGGAGAGTTGATTAAATATATCTTGACAGAGGATATCGAGACTAATCGGGAATTTTGATTCTTCGGTCCCGTGGATATATGCACTGTGAGTGTCGAAATGAGAATTATGAGCGATTTCACCGTAGTTCCACGCGGCGGGGCCGAGGAAGTCGGCCGGTCGTGTTACCACCTGCAAGTCGACGACCACGACTATCTCGTTGATTGTGGGCTCAAGCAATCCGCACCACCAGAATACCCTATCCTCCGAGGCGTAGACCCTGGGCAGATTGATGCGGTGTTCATTACACATGCACACATCGATCATATCGGTGGTCTCCCCATCGCCGAGCACCAAGATCTCCTCGCTGATGATACCTCAATTTTCATGACTCGGCCTACGAATGCGCTTGCGAGCATTCTCCTTCACGATTCACTGCAGATCCACAAACAAGAGACCGCAGAGCTCAATCAGCCTCAACAGTTTACCGCCACTGACGTTAAACGAGTTCTCGCTCGTGTGACAAGCGTGGGCTACGACCGCGACCATCACCTAAACATCACATACGAGTTCGGTGATGCCGCTCATCTGCTTGGGAGTGCATGGCTTGCTATCGAACACGCCGATCGTCGCGTCGTGTTCTCTGGGGACCTTGGCGGCCGAAGCGCTCATCTCGGCGACATTGACCATCCTCCCAAGGCAGATGAACTTCTACTTGAGTCAACATACGGGGATACCATGCAACATCGTTCGTTCACTGACGCCCGTACCGAACTCTACAGGCAGGCAAAACAGGCTCACGCGAGCGGCATTCCAGTCTTAATCCCGACGTTCGCCGTTGGCCGGGCCCAGGAAATTCTCCAAATCTTTCGTGAACGCGAACCCGATCTACGCGACGCTGTTGACGGCGAACCCTCGATTGTTTACGATGGGATGATTACCGAGTCGATGCCTGTCTATGAGGTGTTCTGTCAGGATGCGTTCATGGGTGAATCAATCCTGAATTACCGCATCAATTCTGGCGATGTGGAACCGTTCACACCTGAGTGTGCCTGGACGCCAGATACGATGGACGAACGTGAACGGCTGCTGACTGGGAATGAGGCACCAATTATCATCGCACCGTCAGGAATGCTCACTGGTGGATGGTCACCATACTATCTGCGTGACCTTGGGCAGCACTACGATGAGGCACGAGTGCTGTTCATTGGGTACCAGGCCGAGGGAACTCCCGGACGACAGTTGCTTGATGCGGTAGGCGACGTTGCTGATCTGCGTGTCACTGCACTCCCTGCTGGCGAGGAATATGACCCCACAACCGATGAATTCGCCTTTCAAGAGCAAGAGATACGTATACCAACTGAGTGGATGCGTGAAATTGGCGGGATGTCTGGCCATGCTGCTGCGAACGACCTGCTTGCATTCGCCCGAGAGGCCGACCCGCAGGGAATCTCACTGATTCATGGACCTCCGAGTGCTGCGGCGCATCTCCGTGAGTACCTCTCTGGGAATACCGACGCAAAAACGATACAAGTTGCCCAGCGTCTTGAGCCAATCGAGATTGAGTCGGGGAGTGATGCTGAAACTGAGAGCGAACGCAAAAATCGTGTTGAACACGCCGCCTCAGGCTCCGACTCCGGCACAGACGTCGAACAGCTTCTGCAGCGTCAGGACCAACTTGAGGCTGAATTGGAGGCAATACGCACTGATATTGAGCGTCTTGTTGAAGCCAACCGGTGACAGATCCTCACCATCGGTATCATTACTGAACCGTAGTTACTCGTTTGGCCCTCTATCTTCATTTGAGGAAAATCACACACTCAGCTGTCTGAAGGAAGTCAGGATACGTTCAGACGAAGAGCGAATGACAGACATTCGATTCCCTCTAAATACAAAGATGTGTGATCGGTGGACGCACAGAGCATTAGCTTGGCTTTGATGACCCGTGTCAGAGTTTCATCCAAGAGTCAATCTGATATGAGATTAATCACTCGATCGACTGGATGCCGCATATTATCCAGCGAGTCACACTGGGTAAGTAAGACAGATTCAGCAGTACTCAGACTCAAACTATGTTTTACAACAGTGAGTAGTTGGCTCAGAGCCGAATCAACAAACTAGCTTTGATGTGTCGACTTCGGCGTGCATGATTCAAACATTGTTGAATAATCACCATTCGATTCGTCTCAGTAGCTTCGCATCTCGCTATCACTATTCGATTGACCGCTCTGGGCCTATTTGAATCGGTCTCGATCGTTCATCGTATCGATCAAGAATCGACCTCCTCTCTCTTCGGGGCACTGAACGTCTGGTGACTCTTTGGTAAGTACACAGCACCTGAGATGTGGCATCTTCGCGTTTTTCCACGTCTTTGATTACATATGTTGAGATAACTGCTCCCTACAGGGACAATCTGGAAGCTCTTGTGAAAGAAAACATCGATTAGACTCTCCAAACCCCGTGATCCAGCGACCCAAAGACCGGCGAGGCTGCAAGGGACGATATCAGGGTAAGTCAGACCAGCTGAGAAGTCGGTGTCTCACCAGCGAACAACAACGAAGTAAACGACAAAGCCAGAGACAACGGCGACAATTCAAAACACGAGCAGTGCTGCAAAGATGTAACCAGGGAAGACGACGAGACAGACAGATTGAGAAGCAGAACGACTGGATAGAAGATAGACTGTCAAGGCCAAGACAATTGACCGCGGGGCCTCGTCAGTATTATTATGATGGGGCGAAAGTCGTTGTATGATGTCGCGGACAATTCGGCTCTCTGAACAAGAGCGCCAACAATTGGTGGCAGAGATGAACCCCGAGTTTCCGACGTATACGACCCAGATCATGAACGTAGCCAATCAAAATTCACAGGGAACACGTCCTGCGACTGTTGGTCAATTAAACGAGATCATCGAGGAATATAAACAGAGCCACCCTGAAGGAAGCTATGAAGATTGGGTGACATTCTACTTTGAAAGCTATGATGGTGAGGACAAAATTGAGCAAGCCACCGAGAAGGTGTTCGAAATGGTCATGAAGATGCGTGACGCGGCGAGCGAGATCGACCGACAAATGGTCCATCGATGGGTCACAGATCTCGTTCTGTACAAGACATACATGGGCTTAGGTCGTCACGAGGAAGCGATTCTCAAGCGACTCTCAGAGGAGTACGGCCTTCGATACACACTCGGGACAGCCGAAGATGAGTCGAAGGGTATCGATGGATATCTCGGAGAGCAACCTGTGTCTGTGAAGCCACTTACCTACAAGCAAAAGAGCAGATTGCAAGAAGAGATTCAGGCACCGATTGTCTACTATGAGGATTATTCAACCACTGACGCCCTCAAACTCTACGTGGAGGAGGTCGATAATGTGCTCAACTGAGCAGTCCCACCCTACGAAAGCTTAAGCAAGCACTGCCGAGTATACCGAATTAATGGAGACAAACCATACGATAGTCACCAAAGACTCACGTTCACTCGACAAAGTCGACGACGACTCTGTTGAGCTTATCGTGACTTCCCCGCCATATCCGATGATCGAAATGTGGGATGAGCTATTCTCCAAATTGAACCCAGCTATACAATCAGATCTTGAGGATGAGAACGGTCAGTCTGCCTTTCGACAGATGCACAAAGAGCTTAAGACTGTCTGGGCGGAGGTGAACCGAGTGCTCGTCGATGGGGGGATTGCATGCATCAATATCGGTGACGCAACGCGGAAGATTGACGACAGTTTCCGTGTATTTCAAAATCACTCACAAATTATCGACGCATTTGAGAGCCTCGGGTTTGAACCACTCCCAGAACTCCTCTGGCGAAAACCGGTCAATTCGGGTGCGAAGTTTCTTGGCTCGGGGATGGTCCCTCCGAATGCCTACGTCACACTTGAGCACGAGTATATTCTTATCTTCCGCAATGGGAAGCAAAGTCGGAGTTTCAAACCGGGCTCACAGCAGCGATATGAGGCGGCGTACTTCTGGGAGGAGAGAAATCGATGGTTTTCAGATGTCTGGACGGACATTACAGGGAAACTGCAGTCAATTGAACACTCCGATCTAAGAGAGCGCTCTGCTGCATATCCATTCGAAATTCCCTACCGTCTCATTAATATGTACTCCGTCTACGGAGATACGGTTCTCGATCCGTTCTGGGGAACTGGCACGACGTCGTTTGCTGCGATGGTTGCCGGTCGTAATTCTATCGGGTACGAGTTGAATGAAGAATTCGCCGGACTGTTTCAGCAGCGTCTTGAAGAGTCCCAACGTTACTCCAGAGAGGTTGTCAAACAGCGATTGAGTGAGCATACAGATTTCGTTGATGAACCAGTGACACAGACAGACATTGATACTCAGATGGAGAATCACCAACAAGAACAACAGAGCGAAGCTGCATCGCTCTCTGACTTTTGACTGGCAGGCGTTAGCTGCATGAAGCGCTCAGTGATGCGTGCGTGCTGTGTCTTCGATTGGCTTCACTGGCAGTGATTCGGGAGAGACCAACTCTTGAGTTACCATCACCACTGAGCATCAACGTCAAACTCTCTGATCCGACTTTTGATGATCATCCTGAGCTGACATGCTGTGAGGAAGGGTGAGCATGAACATCTCATCAATTGACGACATCTTGAGTCCCGGCACGAACTCAATTCCTTCACTCGTTGGTCGTGTCAATCCCAAGTACCTCGTTTAGACCACAGAAACAAGTTATTGTGTTCAATCCAAGCCCAAGTGCTCCACCGAGAGCTAAGATCGCTAGTTGATATTGTCTTGTGTGGAATGTCCCGACTGCAACGATGGTCAGGAGGAAAGTCAAAAATCCACGTGCGAGTCGATCACGGCCACCAACGTTTGGTTCGATCATATGCAAAAGAAAATATCGCTATCATTATGTCTTGTTTTACAGAATAATAGATTTTGAATTTATCACCAAATTAACTCAACCGCGGCACGAGAATAGCCACGTCGGTGAAATGACCGTGCGGTCTCTGCGCCTGAGGCATAAACACTCCAGCACCACTGAGGAGTGCCATCCCAGCCAACAGCGCTCAGTATCACGTATCATAACGGTGATCTTCCAGTTGAACTTATTACAGGTAACATACTCCGGAACGAGGTGTGCCTCCCACAGATTTCATTCGTTTAGTGAGGGTATAAAAGACCAACACGCACTCTGTATACAGCCAAGGTGCCGATGGCGGTCGGAAGTCTACCTCACCTATCCGTTATTTGAATCGCCCTGTCTGCTGGGCAAGGAGGTTATTATCACGGTAGTGTCCACAGGGGGTGTTATCTTCGCGGAACTGCTTGCTTTTCTATACAACAAACGTCCGCTGATAGCTGTGTCTTGAGCGAGTGAATTTGTGCTGTCACAACGGGGAATCACAGAATGCGACGATCAATGGATGATGACCTGCAGAGAACAGGAACTTGTCGTTCTGTTCTTTCATCCCGGAAGTTTGATTCAAATCCCATACGGGGCAATAGGACTTTCACACCGAATGTCAAACGTCGCCACCGAGGTATGCCTCAACGACTTCCCGCTCAGATTTGACCTCCTCAGGGGAGCCTCTAAATAGCGTTTCACCCTGATGCATCACGATCACAGCATTGCAGTATTCCATGATCAGATCGATATCATGTTCAACGAGTAAGAATGTGTACCCCTGATCACGCAACGTCTCAATACGGTCGAGTAACTGATCTTCTAAAGACGGATTCACACCGGCAAATGGCTCATCTAACAGGAGCAACTCTGGATCAAGCATCAGCGCTCGCGCGAGCTCAAGCAATTTTCGTTGCCCTCCCGAGAGATTTCCAGCGCTCTCGAGGGCAAGATGTTCAATCTCAAAGAACTCGAGCATATCGCAGGCACGATCAAATAGTTCGTCTTCCTCAGATCGAACCTCGCTCCGGGAACTAGGGACAACGGATCGCCAAACCGTTTCACCTGACTGTCCACCTGGTGCGATCATCAAATTCTCAATGACAGTCATATTCTTGAATTCTTTCGCTGACTGAAATGTCCGGACGAGACCACATTCCGCGATTGCATGCGGAGGACGCCCGGTCACATCAGTGCCTGCAAATGTGACTGTCCCAGTCTCTGGTGTGATCATTCCAGTTATGACGTCAAATGTCGTGGACTTGCCAGCACCGTTCGGTCCAATCAATCCTGTAATTGTTCCTGGGGAAACCTCGAACGAAACTCCGTTTAGAGCGTTAATTCCGCCGAACGACTTCATCAGTGAGTCGACCTGCAGTAAGGGGTTGCTCTCTGCCCCAGCGTCTGGTTCCACGAGTGAGCTCTCAGATGAAATAGTCATCGGCTAACCTCCTCGGTGTTCTCATCAGAGTCATGCACGCCGAAGCGCTGTTTGACTCGCTGTTCAACGTTAATACTCGATGCCATTTCACGTCTCTTTCCAAAAAGCCCCTCGGGTCGTGTCTTCAGCAACAAGACAAGGACAACCCCCGTCAACACGACTCGAAGCGCGCTTGTCTGATCAAGCGTATAGAGAATGAGTGCCTGCGGGTCGCCAGCAAGTAACGACCCGACGGCGTTAGGAAAAGTCGAAACAGTCCCAGATATCGAGAGGTACTCCTCGACAATCCGACGTAGATACCCTGGTCCGAGATAAATAAATCCAACAAATAAGATGGTTCCGATAATCGATCCGGTGTTTGAGCCAGCGCCACCAACAATGACTGCAATCCAGATAAAGAACGTCAACTGTGGTGCAAACAATCCCGGCGCAATATATCCTTGGCTTCCCTGCCAGACGATTCCCAAGAGGCCAAGTATTCCACACCCAATAATAAAAACGCGAATTTTGAACGATGCGGTGTTCTTCGCGAGCGCGCCTGTGGCCTCCTCGTCATCACGAATGCCCTTGAGAACCCTGCCAAATGGCGAGTTAACCATTCGATTCATGAGCCAAAGCACGACACCGAGAAGCAATGTTAGAACCAGCACGAACGCCCATCCTGGAACAAGCGCACTATCGATTCCAAGTCCTGCAATCGCTGAGACAACTGGACTACCAGGCCCAGCGAAGAACTGTTCAACCGGATTCGGATATGTGCGGATGCCTCGACCACCCCCAGTTCCTAATGTCACTCCAAACACGGTGAATTCCTGAAGCGCGGACGCCTTTGCAGTCATGCGAATTATTTCAGCGAATGCCAGCGTGACGATCGCAAAGTAATCGTCTCGAAGTCGGAGAGATGGGAGCGCAGCAAGATACCCGATGCCCATGGCAGCCAGTATGCCTCCCACAATAGCAATCGGCAGTGGAAACCCGAAGCCGGGAAGTGTCCCCGTTGGATTCTGGCCCTGCACTGGTCGAGTGAGAATCGTCGTCGTATAGGCCCCGACTGCCATGAACCCGACAACGCCAATATTGAACAGCCCACTATACCCCCAGTGGAGATTCACAACGAGCGCACCAACCGCGTACAGAACGATAAGGAATGTCAGGCGACGAATCGAATTCAACTGCCCAGAGAGGTCATAACCGAGTGAAACACCCGCTAAAACATACACCATGTAGACGGCTCCAAGCGTGACTCCAATCTTCACTGTATCAGATTCCCAGTATGTCTCGGCACGCCGCCTTACCTCTGTGATTACACGAGCCGCTTCGGTTCGAGTGCTCACGCTACATCACCCCCAAATAATCCCTGTGGACGGAGCAAAAGGATTAATATCATAATTGCAAATCCCATCGCTTCAGTGAAACTCGCTGGAATCCACACGAGTGAAACACGCGTAATAAGTCCGATGAGGATGCCGCCAGCAATTGCGCCATATACAGATCCAATTCCTCCCATAATAACCCCTGCAAAGACGAGCAATAGAAGTGTCCACCCAATCTGATAAGTTATCGTGCCTTGAAGCAACGCAATCAGAAATCCTGCAATCCCAGCGAGTGCACCGCCAACTATCCACGTTGTTCTAATGACCCGCTCAGCAGGAATCCCGGTGACACGTGCCAAGTCGCGGTTATCGCCCATCGCCCGCATTGCCTTCCCAAGCGTTGTTCGTGTCAACATCAGGTGAACACTGAACATCGTGATAACTGAAATGCCAACCAGAACCAATGACGAAACACTGACGCTGAGCGTCCCTCCAGAAACAGTGAGATCATATGTCTGTGCACTGACTGTTAACCCGAACGACTGCTGTGTAAAAACGTACACAGTCAAGTAACGAAGGACAAATGCGACACCAACTGAGGCAATTAACAGTGTAATTGCGCCCGACTCACGCATTGACCGGTATATCATGCGATCAAGAATGACTGCAATGACTGCCCCAGCAACCGCTGCGACAACCAATCCGCCGATAATTGCTCCTGGGGTATTCGCCACATTGATGCCGATATCACCCGGGTACAGTGTTCCACCGACTCCAAGGAAAAATAATGAGCCTAACTCATATTGACCAGCCCCAGCGATAAGATACGCTGCCCCCCATCCAGTAAATGCAGAGACAGTGATATAATCACCATGTGCAAAGTTCGCAAACCCTAAGAGATCATATGTAAGTGAGAGCCCAACGCCGGCAAGTCCGACAATCACGCCGAATGTCAGTCCACTCCATAGGTATCCGACGAGAAGTGAGATTAACAACTCGCCACTTATGAGTCGCCTGAACAAGTCAATTAACAGGATCACACTCGCTGCGATGACGTATACAAGACGTCTGTTTTGTGTGATCACTGATGGTCTTCGCGCCAATTCGGAGATAGATAATTTCACAATTCGTTATTTCCTGTGTGTAAGCGTATGCTTGCTGTTTGTTCGATAAGTATCAAAAGTCGTGCCCTGAGAAGGCGACATGTGGATTAAAATGGTGATGAGAGATACTCCGCTGGGCAGGCATTTCTAACCGTCACGAGCGGGTCAACAACTTGACTAATTTCCAGTCCTCCGACGAGGCTTGAGAATGTGTATGCCTCTGTGATCGACATATCATGTTCCGCAGCGATGAGTTCAAGAAGGTCCTCGTTCGCAGACGCCACTGCGTCCTCCATTGACTCAGCGCTGGCAACCGTCTTCCATGCATTTGAAGTGTGGAGAAGTGGACGCGAGAGCGATATCGCTGGGTCATCGATAACCTCAACTGTCACATCGATATCAGTACCAATCTCAGAGCCAGTCCCACACATTTCCCCGTCAGCCATTGCCGCCTTTGAATCGCCCATCGCCAAAAGGCCACCCTCCTGAAACACTGGAAAGTACACAGTCGTTCCCTCGGTCATATCTGTTGTGTCAAGATTTCCCCCGTGATCATGAGGCGTTAGTGTGGGAATCACCTCTGATTCTGTTGCGACGCCGATCGTTCCAATAACCGGCTTGATTGGAATATCAATGTCATTAAACTGAATGCTCTCCGCCGACTCATCAACAGGGGTCACTCGCGTAAACGGGTGTTCGATCTCTTCGTGATCCTGTAGGAGGCCAAACTCAGGCGCGGTGACAACTCGCCCCTGGTCCTCGTTAACGCGAATGGCTTCAATATCCACTTTTAAGACATCGCCCGGCTCAGCATCCTCAACAGCAACCGGGCCTGTTGCGGCGTTCACTTCATCTGGGATCGAATGAAGAAGGTCCTCATTCGACTGGATTTCTTTATTCAGACTATCTATCGTCTCAAATGTGAGCGACTCCCCGTTTGAGGCGGTATATATTGGGTCCAGATTTGGTGAGAATTCGTAAATATGTCCATCTGTATATGAGATAGTTGTTCGGTTCATCAATTATATCCGCGTATTCCAGTAATAAAAAATTCGTGGATAGGACGTGACGATTTGGCCGATTACATCAGGCACATAATATTTCAATCGTGCCGACAGGCAGATTCATTGAAGGTTTAGCGCCGATGACAGGATTTAGTATATAAGTTATCCTATATATTATCTCGCTCCCCAGCCTGGTAACGATATCGTGATTAAAAACTATTCTCCAGGGTTCAGCGCTTGACTCTGTGTGATATCAGCGACTTCAAGCCGATTGATACCTGCCTCCGTATCTCCGGAGAACTCCCAGATTTCGTAGGATCCAGATTGCAAGTCTCCATTTTCATCGAAGTCAACCGCACTCGCAGCACCAAGATACTGTACTTCCTCTCCATCAGCAGCCATTTGTACCCCCTCAGCAAGATTATTGATTGTTACTTCAGTCCCACCTGGGTTTGCAACTGCAGCCATCTGATCAGAAATGGCCTGCCCATTATTTTCCCCGGCAGCGGCATTAGCAAGCAAAGTAATCGCTGACGCATCGTATGTTTGAGCTGTAAAAGCAACGGCAGCATTTCCATATGCTGACTCAAACATAGAGGTAAATGAGTCGTAGTTCGGACCTGCTGCCGCTGGCATTGTGCCAATGACACTTTCCATCTCATTCCCTACCTTCTGCGGAAGAGTCGGATCTTTCGCTCCATCGGTGAGCATGACGGGGCGATCAGCACCGAATTCTGAGTAATAATCTCGGAACAGTTGCACACCGCTTTGTGGGTATGTAATAACGACAAATAGATCAGGGTCATCTGCGAGTGCACTCTGGACCCGAGATGAGTATGATGACTGGACAGGGTCATGTACAACCTGATTCTGTACCGTGCCCCCAAATGTCTGCTCAAAGTGCTTAGTAAACCATTCTGAGAGCAACTGCCCATAATCATCGTTGATATACGTCGTCGCAGCCGTCCCGATCCCGTCGAGTCGCTCGGCTGCTGCCTGCGCCATTGCAAATCCTTGGTATTGGTCGCCTGGGGTCGTTCGGAAGAAGAGACCCTTATCATCAAACGTGCTGAGAGTTGGAAGTGTGTTTGATGGCGAGCACGCTAACATTCCCTGTGGGACGAATACCCGATTCCCAATCTCAATGTTTGAAGTCGCAGATCCGACCATCATTGGGTACCCTGAGTTCACGAGTGCATTTGCACCGTCGATTGCGTCAGGAACTGTCGTTTGCGTATCCTCGATCTGTGTATCGACAGAGAGACTGATATCCGCATCTTGAACCTGCTGTGCTGCCATCACACCACCGTTCCGCATCGCCGTTCCCAGTGAACCGAGATCACCGGTCAACGGTAATAGATATCCTTGCTTGATTGTCCTTCCACCACCGCCGCCATCTGAACTGTCAGCTCCGACGGTTGTTCCGCTGGCCTCAGAGCTATCGCCATCTGCTTCACCGCCACTTCCACTGCCTGAACATCCAGCAAGTGCGGCTATACTGCCAACCGCTGTTCCTTTAATAACTCTTCGTCGGGAGACATACTCGTGCTTGTTCGACACAAATTGAGTAAACTTCCAGCAATGTATTAAGTATTTTGAGATATAGCTGCTTGTTTGTTATATTAGAATGTTTCTTAGTCTGTCACATATTAATTGTTCAGATAATTCATGTGTCTTCTACAGAGATAGCAGGCAGAGTGCCTCGGGGTCAAGCCTTGAGGCAGTTTACCAGATATTGTCATACAGTTTGCTCTACAGACCGTAGTCACATATCGAATCACTGCCAGTCACCGATCTCAACGGAGAATTCACGTGGTCACTGAAAAGCAATCCTGACAGCATTCAGCACATCTGTTATTTCGCGGTTCTGAAAGATGCCTGAGGTGCTCTGTGAGGAGTCAAGTTGAACCGGAGTTGAACTACCACAGTAATCACTGGTATCGAATAGACAGCATTTGAGACTTTAGATAACAATGTGCGATCCATCTCTACGTGAGCTAGCAAATACTCCACCGACTCCCGAAAGATAAATTGAGGTAGATACTGCGGTTCTCAATCTTATTATCCACCTCATGCAGATTGGTTTCTTTCTTTGACCGCATCGTGCCGTACCACGACTTATTGATTTGTCGATTGCTGAAGAAGTATCAAATCGATGTTTCATATTTCTATTACTAACGTCTGTCATGATTCGGCATTATATCAGAGGTTTAGTCGGTATGTGTTCACCCCATTGGTGAATACACGGTTCAGATGCAGCACAGTCGGCAATTTCATGACAGAGTGGTATGTATCTCACGCGGGGATCGTAACACAATAATCATTAATTCATGACAGGCTACAGGAGACAAATATCGTTGACAAAACTGAGCGTGACCTCATTATTCAATCACGCGAACGTCTCAGACTGGTTATATTACGAATACCCAAAGATGCACATATAACCTGCGTTCGCATAGAATACAGTCTCAGATTATCTGCCATCCTCCGTCAACATGGATTATCTCTCCTGTGATATATTCAGCCGCGTCACTGGCTAAAAATAGTGCAGTAGGGGAGATATCAGATGGGACTCCCGCGCGATTCATCGGAACTGGCTTGATTAATTGATCATCATCCACCATTTGCTGAGCATCCGTTGACCACCCCTCTTTGATTTCGGTTCCAATCTGACCGGGTGCTATTCCATTCACTCTAATCCCATACTCGGCTAACTCAAGAGCGAATCCCCGTGTCAACATTCTCACTGCTCCTTTGGTTGAATCATACAGGGTCTGTCCATGTTGAGCAAGATTCGAACTTATTGATGCAATATTTATCACCGCTCCATCGGAATCTCTTCGTTTTAAATCTCTACTCACTTTTTGTGTAAAAAAGAACGGGCCCTTCACATTGACATCATACATGTTGTCGAATTCCTGTTCGGTGACAGTATTGAAGTTTTCCCCGGCAAAAATACCCGCATTGTTCACCAAAACATCCACACCGCCGGCATCTCTGGCTCTCTCTATCGCTCTGTCAATGTCGTCAGGATTTGAAATATCGGTTTCAACGTATTCAGACTTCCCGCCTTCGGAGATAATCTTCTCATGTGTCGGAAGCGTTTCCACATCGGCTTTTGGGTCCGGTGAAATGTCTGCATTTATGACGTAGGCACCAGCCTTTCCGAATTGCTGAGCAATTGACCGCCCAATTCCAGCGCTTGCACCTGTGATAATGACACAAGTATTATCGAAATGATAGCTTTGTTCAGACATTTGTATGTTTGAATATTCATGCCAGTTAATTTAAATTAAGCCTCTTTGAAGCCGACCGACCCATGAGGTATCGGTCATCTCTTCTTGATACAAATTGGATTTTGTTAACCTAATCCAACCCACTGCGTCTACACCTGTCATCAGTGCAACGCCTGCTGACCTACATGAACTGGATGTCCCGCAGGTTAAGAGTCGTCGGATGTTATTGGAGAGACCTGCAGACGCCGCTAGTCATCAAACATGAGTTTAAAACTGCATGGCAGCTAACGATCTGGAAATATTCATCTCAGCGATGCACCCCTGTTGAGATTCATCCTGCGCATAAACAGGTATTCTCCTTAATTTTGTATAGAATCAGTTATTTGATCCAAGTGTATTCACCAAACGATTGCAATCTTTCAAATAGATGTGAGTTGGGCAGCATATCTCTTCTATCTTCCAATCTGTCTCGGGTGAAGTGTCGCTGAGGTGGCCAAACCCGTGAGAGAGATCTGAATCTATCATGAATGCAGTGAGCGAAGGCAAAGGGCTATCAAACAATGGAGAATCACACGAGTGTCGACACCGCAAGAGTCAGTTTCCTGCTCTGTTTTAGTCTGTTTGCCCTACAAGCACCCGGCTATGGGATGAGAGCCGTGTTATACTGAGTAGCGATCAGTCGTGTGCGACAGTCACATCCCTCATCGGGCCGCCACACTCGGGACAGTTGTCTTCCTGAGCTGCGTTTTCAACACCAGTTCCGCAGTCTCGACAAATGAAGAGGCTTCCTGGAAGATAGTCCGGATCGGTTCTCATCATATATTAACATTCAGGTGAACATCATTAAAACATGTGCTGGGCTCACTGTCGTTTGCTCATATTGGATGTCCTGTTCACAAGAGAAAATCTCCCGTGCTGCCGTTTCTATACAGAAACTGATACATCGGTGTCATCACAATGAAACATGATCAGCCACCTGTTCTTCGCCGCAGGAAACTCATCCATATTCGAGTCAGTGAAATCGGTACATAATACGATAGTATGCTGGAGGTTGATCTTGAACTCGGTCAGCGCATTTAAGCATCTATTCCATGGGTAACCGATTTGTGAATTAGAGTGAAGACTACTTACATCGGGTCGCTCTTGCTATTGTTGTTGAAGCCCGACGCGACGGCTGTGATGGAATCGCCGTCGAGAAGCGCAAGCAGATTCGTGAGCGATCTCGAACGGGAAGAAGTTCCAGCAGTAGGCCTTCAAGAAACTGCAAGCACTACTTGCGTACAACCCAGAGGAACACGGGATCCTGGTTGATGACGTGAAGTTACGGTACACGAGTTAATGATGTAGTCACTCAGAGTGTGGCTTCACGCATGAAGACAATCGAGATGGAGATGAGTTCAACTGTCTGAACTGCAGGAAAGAACGACACTCGGATAATAATGCAGCGCGGAATATTGGCTGGAATCTTGTGCAGAACTAGCTCACGTCTGGTTCTGGACGGGCAGACTGTCAGGTTGCCCTCAACTCAGGGACGCTGAACGGGAACGGCGATTTGACGCCTGCCACGTCTCGTGGCCAGACTGGGAGTCTACTAACAAGCCCACCCCTCCAGACGTATGACTGGTTTATGTTGGTATGTGGGTATCTCAGTGCATCCCATGATTCGGATCATAAACAGGTGAGCTAATAACCGATCAATCGTGTTCAATGACACCGACTCTTGTCCGAAGTAGGTCGACATCAAACCAGGCGACGCGACGACGGCGATGGCGATACTTCCATTCACCAATATCGGTCAGAGCAAACTGCTCGATGGCCGCCTCAAAGTCCTTCGTTGAGAGGAGGAACGCGAGCGGTTGTTGCTCGGTTTCATCAAGCTGATGAGCGAGCGCAGACGCTGTCTCAGTTTCAGGCTTGAGCAATGAGACAGGTTGTCCAGGGAACGTCAACATGTTGGCAGCGAGTGGCGTTGTCACATCGATTGGTGTCGGGAAATCATGGAGCTGCTGAAGCCACTTGGTCGAGTCATGAACTGATTCGACCCCGATGAGCACCTCCGCAACGCCTGTCAGCGGGCCATCCATGACAGTCGCACCAGGAATTCGAAACTCACGTGGCGTCCGGTCCGCGATGGCAAATGGGAGCACCCCTCGGGCCTGGTGCGGACCATACCTTCCAATAGTCCACTCGACATTCGTTCCATCAGGTCTCTCGCGGCTTCCTGGATTCGGCCCAGTGACCGGCATTCCCATCTTGAGAGCCCGCGTGAGGATAGACCGAACGTCCGTCTGAATACACCAATTCTCGGGGCCGCGCCAGTGGTCAACGATCCCCGCCCAGCGGTCTGGGTTTGTTCCTGGCTCGGTCGGAGCGATAAGCTCTAAGTAGGATCCGTCAGGAAAGGCAATCAGGGAATTCTGGGTTTCACCGCCGTCATGCACACCCCCAAAACGAGGAACAAGCCCGACAGCCTCGCACGCTGAGAGAATCTCATCATGATCTGGCCAGGCAAACAAAACATGGTCGATATTGAGTGACATAGAAGACGAACGTCTCTCGTCAGTCAACACTCTTTCTGACGACATATGAGGTGTGCGCTGTCACCTGCGGTGCGAAAATGTGAGTGGTCAGCTGTGTGGATGGTAGGAAACGAGACCAGCGTCGTCAGGAATGGGCGATGGTTTTAGCTGGATTTGCTGATCGCTCAGATGGCAAGTAATCGCTGAGTCACCCGTCTTGAATGAGTTAAATTGGGTTGTCGTAATTGGTGGCGGATCCAGAAGTCGAAGTGTGTCTCGTAGGAGTCGAAACCTGAATGTGTGTCTCTCATGGCGAGACATTGTGATTCAATTCCCAGACAAGGCACTCAATTCGCCCGCTATCGCTTGATTATCGCGTCTGTAATGTGAGTTCGGTATGACTGCTCGGTCGAAGCAACGTACGTGATCGACGACCCGATCTGCTGCCACCCAACGAAATCGAATAATTCGTTGTCAACCAGCGTATCCACGGAGGACAACAGCCGATGCTGAAACTGAACTCCCTCGCCCTGCTCACTCACCGCTTGCGCGTTTGAGAGTCGCCATACGCTGGAGGATCAATTGGAAATATAACGTCAACTCAGCGTTACAGGCTTCTCTCTACACTTATTGGACGTGATCAAAAATCATGTGTGGACGATGCAATGATTAAACAAAATCGGTTTCAGAGCGTGCTGTCCAACGATTTGCGTGCGAGATTAGTATAGTCGGCTATACACGAGGTCTTGTGATTTTGGGGTGATCTTACCAATCAGGTAGCTCTGGATGGCTCTGCTACCAATGACAGTAAGGGTGCGAAGCGACAGGCATTATGCCGATCTACAGTGAGTCACAGTGGTGATCTTCTCTCGAGAACGATGTGGAATTTAAACTAATCATCGTATCGTTGATTTTGACCTCTCCAACGTGGGCTTCTATGGTTCCGATCTCTTGTGTGGCTTCCTCTGAGACGGCTACGTGAGACGTTGTGCCTGTTGATGTGGCAGCTGCACCAAATCATTAAATCGTTTCAGCGACCAATCAAAATACTGATGTCTCAGGTTGACGAAAGGCGAGGTGACTCTCCGGACGCCAAAGCACAAGAATTACTCACTGCACTTGAGGAGGCTGGGGCGCCAGATCTCGCCACACTCACCGTTGAACAGGCACGCGAGCTTCTCGGCGACTTATTCACACCTGACGTGGATCCTGAGCCGGTTAACTCGGTTGAGGAACAGAAAATACGAGGAGATGACCGTGACGTTCGGGTGCGAATCTACGACCCAACTCCTGACGAGGCGCTTCCAGCACTCGTCTATTTCCATGGAGGGGGCTGGGTCTGCGGAAATCTCGACACACACGACTCTGTCGCACGAGCGTTCGCGTCCCGTGGAGAGGTCGTCGTCGTGAGTGTTGATTACCGGAAAGCGCCAGAACATAAATTTCCCGCCGCTGTTGAGGATGCATATAAGGCAACGAAGTGGACTGCAAATCACACCGAGACAATCGGCGCTGGAGACGGGCTGGCTGTCGCTGGGGAGTCTGCCGGAGGGAACCTCGCGGCAGTTGTCGCACAACTGGCTCGTGACGAGGAGATCGGTGGTCCAGATATTGGCCACCAATTGCTGCTGTATCCCGTGACGAACCACTCATACGACACACAGTCGTATGAGACAAATCGAGAAGGATACTTTCTGACTCGCCGAGCTATGGTCTGGTTCTGGAACCACTATCTCCGAGACGACGCGCTGGGTACTGATGGACACAACCCGCTTGCATCACCGCTTCGTGGTGATCTTGAGGGGCTCCCCTCGGCAACGGTGTTCACCTCCGGCTATGACCCACTCCGTGACGAAGGATTTCAGTACGCCGAAGCTCTCGATGAGGCCAACGTTGACGTTACTCACACAAATTATGAAACTGCGATCCATGACTTTGCGAACATGGTCGATCTGAATGGCGCGCCCTCACTTGAAGAGTTTAGTGAGCAGATCCTTGACGACGCCACAGCAGCTCTTGATGACGCATTCTAAATCGCATCTGTTCACTTTACGACCGTGACAGACAGCTGAAAACAATCGATAATAGAGAGGCTGACTCACAGTAACTTCGCCTCTCTTGATTCAGCGAGAGAATCCCGCCCTTCCCGCAAACGACGAGTGTTCCGACGCTCAGTCGGAACCGAGGACTGAGCAGGGCGGGAGTGAATCGCGTAAGCTCTGGTGAGAAATCACCGCGTTACTGCTCATACTGAGTCTCCAACGATTCTAACCCCACCTCTAGAACCGCTGTATAGGCTTCTGAGAGGTCAATGTCGTTCGTTTCTGCGTAGTCTTTAATTCGTCCGTGAATCGCCCAGTCAATGTCGATATTCGGTCGCATCAGTAGACTTATAATACTTTGTATGAAGCGTGCCAACACGTTCGCTGTGCGACCGCTCACCGACGATGATGAGCAAGTGTTACGAGAGTTGTTGGACGCTTCAGCCGCGCTCTGGAACGAAATCAACTACGAACGGCTCATAAGGTACAACGACGAGGACGGCTTCGAGCACCCGAACCCGCCGGGGTTCCGTGGCAACGACGCCGACGGCCGCGTTCTGAAAGGTGTCATCCGAAAAGACGCCTACACCGTCGAGTGGGGCGAACGCTCCCGGCTTGAGTTTGTCGTCGGTGAGGAACTGCGAGACAAACACAACAGCCCGAAAAGTCGCCTTCGGCTGGAACTCGTTGGCGATCCAAACTGGCCTGAATACGAGGATCAGGGCCGTCTTGAGTTGTGGTACGACGAGACAGACGGCACCTTCCGAGCTTCGCAGCCTGTGACTGTTTCCGAACAGGCAACTCCACTGGCCGAGGAATCGGCTGCTCTGGATATTGGTGCCAACAACCTCGTCGCTTGTACCACGACGACCGGCGAGCAATACCTGTACGAAGGCCGCGAGTTGTTCCAGCGATTCCGTGACACGACGCGAGAAATCGCCCGATTACAGTCCAAGCTACGGGAAGGCCGATACAGCAGCAAGCGTATTCGGCGACTGTATCGCTAGCGCACCCGTCGCCGGAACCACGCTCAAGAAGCACTGTGTCGTGACTTGATCGAACGGCTGTACGATGAGGGCGTGGACACCGTGTATATCGGCGGGCTAACCGACGTGCTGGAAACGCACTGGTCGGTCGAGACAAACGCCAAGACACACAACTTTTGGGCGTTCAAGCAGTTCACCGACCGACTGGCGACGACAGCCGAGGAATACGGCATCTCGGTGGAAGTCCGGTCGGAGGCGTGGACGAGTCAAGAGTGTCCGCAGTGCGGTTCGACAGACCGGACGACTCGGCATCAGGACACGCTGACCTGTCCCTGAGGGTCACGCCGACCTCACAGCCAGCGAGACGTTCCGAGCGCGGCAGACAGAGCAGTCAGTCAGGCCGATGGCACGGCCCGTGCGGTTGGAGTGGGACAGCCACGAATGGCTGGAGGCATCACACTCTCATCGTCCCAAACAACAGCGCACAGACCAGAGTACCGTCAATCGTGACGGGAATCTTGCCGCTGGGGAATCGGCCTAGCCGAGACTCCCACGGGGGAAACCGCGCCGTGAACGGCGCGGAGGATGTCATTATCGTGGGGGGGCATCATCCCACAATATAATCACACTCTGTCACCAGCAACCTGCGAGTAATCGATAGAACATAGGACGTGACAGCCACTTTGGCCACTTCAGCGTGTCAGAACGATCAATTTCATAGATCCTTCGATCTGCGTACACCTCAGCATGGCCTCAGAGAGACACTGAGGTCGTCCATCTTAGTTTGAGTATTGTCGGTGTCAATTGCCGACTCATGAGGGGTTTCCTGTCACGTTTCGGCACGACAACTATTTTACTTCCTGGCTGTGAACAATCATGATATATATGGGATTACAAGAAGCAATCGACGAAGCATGTGATGTTGAATTTCCAGTTGAGTGTGAAGAAATGGTCGAATCATGTAGTGAGATCACATTCGAAACACAGAATGGGTCGGTCAAGAAACTCGGTGATATCGCAGGGGTTTGCAGAGACATGCCCGACGAGTTTCATTCTGAACTTGACTTCAGAAACCACATTTACAGCCTTGCGCCGGGTGACTGCATCGGACGACAGAGATACGATGACCGGGGAAGTCAACCTCAATCAGACCGCGATACAATGTCAATATGACATAGTTTCCGGTCTGAAGAGCAATAATTCTCACTCTTCGAGTCTAAATTTGATTCGTTGTTCACCATCTATTTGACGTCACATCCACCTCAAACCCGAGATATTGCTTTGTCAGTATGACTCAAGTTATCGTCATCTCATTTCAATCCCCGCAGTAGTGACCTCTTGATTATACCGGGCTCAATCATATATATCAAATTGCCCTGAGATGGGCTGGGGCAAGGCACCATCTGACATCATGAGTTCGCTTGCCCGTGTGCTAAGTAGTCCGTTTGGCTTTCGGACTGCTTTCAGTCTGCTCGGACACAATCAACCACCCGAGAATGTGCTGGGACCTCTGCTGGCGCGCGATATCGAAACACCCGGCACAATCTCAGTTCACGGGTTTGAGTGTGCAGAGTTAGTGCTCGCCGCCTGAGGGATCCAAGCAATGATACCCAGAATCAGCTTGACTATCCGCTTGCGCTGTTTGAAGCGTCGGACGAGGTCAATTATCTTGCGGTAAAACTAATATCTGGACTTGTGTCTAAACTGTAGAAAAACAATATAGCACCGGGATCACTGCCTATCGATTATTATATTGACAGACACACCATCTCTGGTAAGTCACCCGACAAGCGGAGTGTAGTGAAGCCACAGAGCGACTCCTCGCACTGCAGATGTCATCAGCAAGAGGTCTGATGAGTTCTGTACGGCACAACCGTGATACGCTTCCCGTGATGTTGAACCACTTACTGAATACGAGGGTCATGCAACTCACCTCATCGGAGACTACGACACACTCAAACCCGAAGTCAGTGGGTGAGTAACTGGCCTTTCCAATGAGCTTTATGAGACATATGTGTTGGCTTGAAGTTCAAAAAGGACCCCCAGCGTCAGGTTTATGTATTTCTTGTTGAATAATAATGATGTATGTGTCGTCGTCAGTCAACTAAGCAACGTAGCATCACTCAAGAATCAGAGACGAAGCGTGAGGAAGACAAGTCCCAGTCAAACGGTGGGGTAGATCCCGCAGACAAGCGGCCGGGACGAACGCCAACTATTGTTCGGACACCTATTCAAGCGCTGAAGCGCGCATACGCTGTTCTTGTGGCATAGGTAGTCATTTCAATACAATCCTGTCCTCCTAGATTTTATACACGGCCTTCGGCGATCAAGGTATGTTGGCTAGTGTGACCTTTGTTGATGATCTTCTGAGTCCGTATCAGGCACTTGCCGCGACACGGAGCGGTTTCTCCACGGATTCATACCACTTTGACTGCAAGACTAGAGACTGCCCGCAGCGTTCGATTGCGTTTTCCGATTCTCGGGACTGCGATATGAGTGACTACCTATTTTCATCTGAACCCGATCTGCGGCAGACAACTATTGATTGAGAGAGGTATGTGGCATCCCTAAGAAATGTCAACAACACACATAGCAGAGATAATTGCAGGTTCTCACACGGTGAGCCCTTGCAAGTAGATGATCGAAGGTAGTGCCGAATGACACTCACTCGACTGATTTGTCGATATACCCATCACTTCTTAAATTTGTACATGACCCCCGCTCTCAGTACCGAGATATGTATATTGGACCATCACCGATTCGAACGTTTAACAGGTCACGTGCAGCTATGACATCAGCTGCATCAGTTGATAATCAAAGATCGTATGACGCGAATACTTCATAGATAGCGGACAATATTTCTTGTTTGTCGGTGAACAACGTACATTTGTCCTCTTCTCAACGATTATGTGTGAACTCATTGTAACGTGGGTGGATGAGCCAGAAGCATTCGCGACGGTCTGTTCTTGTAGCAACAGGTGCCAGTGGTATAATGTCACTCGCTGGCTGTCTTGGCGGTAGCGGAGAGACAGTTCGAATATCAGGTGGTGTTGGACCACTACCGATGGTTGAGGTATGGGCTGATTTATATGAGGAGGAGACTGACACAACATTCGATATCTCCGGTGGCGGCACAGGGGTTGGAGTTTCAGATTTGTTCAACGAGCAGGTAGATATCGCAATGATGGGCCGCGAGCCGTTCGATGAAGAGACCGAACGGGGCCTGGTCGCAGTCCCAATGCTCATTGACACTGTCGTTGGGACAGTCAATAAAAACAATCCAGTGCTTAACCAGATTCAATCGCAGGGGCTCACCAGAGCCCAAATGGAGGCGATCTTTATCAAAGAGATCACCAACTGGGGGGAACTCTTTGAGGACACTGACGTTGACGAAGAGATTGTCGTTTATGGCCGTTCTGACGCATCAGCGGCATATAAAAAGTGGGGCGAGTTCCTCGCTGGCGAAGGTGAGCCATACACACAAAACGATCTTGAGGGTCTTTCAGATGGCAATTTTAACGGTGACCAGCCTGTGGCACAGGCGATTGGTGAGGAAAAAAACGCGATTTCATTGAACAATATCAACTATGTTTACGCACTCGAAAGTGGTGAACTTGAGGGTGATATCCGGCCAATCCCGCTGGATCGTGATGGCGATGGGCTCTCGGATCAGGAAGAGTTCTATCAGACGCGAGACGAATTCCTCTCAGCAGTCGAACGTGGCGACTATCCATCTCCACCGGCACGTGAGATGTGGCTCGCTGCAAACACTGAGTTTACGCCTGATGCTGCAGCGTTTGTCGAGTGGGTGCTTACCGATGGCCAACAACATGTTTCCGACAACGGTTATGTCCCATTAGAGCAGACCCGACTCGAAGATGGACTCGAAACACTTGAGAGCAACAGGGCATCATGAGCACTGACACTGAAAGTCTGTTCCAGCGAGCCCGCTTGAGCCGTCTCGGTAAGCGGTTACTAACCGAGCGATTGAGTAGCTACTGGCTCACGGCGGCGGGCTATCTCGCAATCGCACTGTTTGCTGCGATTACCCTCTTACTGTTTTACCGGTCGTTGCCAATCCTCTCAGAGTATTCGCTTGCTGCGATGCTCACCTCCGCTAACTGGGATCCAGCGCGGAACAGCTTCGGATTTCTACCAGCGATTGTCGGGACAATTTATGTGACAGTTCTTTCGATGGCCATGGGCATTCCAATTGCAATTGGTGCAGCAGTCTATATTGCTGAGTACGCCGGGGGTCGAGCCAAAACCATCCTCGCCTCGTTTATCGATGTACTGGCGGCGATCCCGAGTGTCATTTTCGGGCTGGTTGCGCTCATTGTTGTTGTGCCGTTTGTCGGCACCTACGTAGCCCCATTGTTTGGGGCCGGCACTGCCGGCGTTGGAATCTTTACTGTCAGCCTCGTGATGGCGATTGTCGTCACGCCATTCATGATCTCACTATCAGTTGAGTCACTTGAATCGCTTCCGGATGAGTTGCGAGAGACATCCCTTGGCGTTGGAGCGACGAAGTTCGAAACAATTCGCTCAGTGCTGCTTCGGGCGGCTGGTCCAGGCATTTTTTCGGCAATCCTGCTCGGCTTTGGTCGAGTGTTCGGCGCAACGATTGTCCCAGCACTGTTGATTGGTGGCCAGACACAACTTCCCGACTCTCTGTTCTCAACCGGACAGACGCTCCCGACGCTGATTGTCAACGATTTTGGTGAGTTGATGTCACTCCCATTGACTCAGTCAGCACTGATTTTCGTTGGATTGATGCTCGTCGTCGTGGTTTGGCTGTTCAACTTTGCCGCGATGCTCTTCCAGCGACGGTTACAACGACGGTGGCAGTACTCATGAATCGATACACGAAACAGCGGCTCTTTGAGATTGCTGTGCGGGCAGCGGCTCTGCTCGTAGTGAGTGTGATGCTACTTGTTGTGTCTGTCACGCTTGCAAGAGGAGGCCGCGTACTACTTGCTGATCCAGCGATTATGGCTACCCCCCCGGGTTCCCGATATATGCTTGAGGGAAACGGGGGCTTTCTCCATGCAGTGCTCGGTAGTATGTTTATTGTCGGTCCAGCAACAATCCTCTCGATGGTGCTTGCAGTGTCGACTGCGACGTATCTCCAGAGCGATTACTCCAGTCAGCGGTTCTCTGAATCTGTTAACATGTTTCTCAATGTGCTATGGGGAACCCCGCCAATTGTTTATGGCGTCTTTGTGCTGACGATCATCATCGCTCTCGGTGCACAAACGAGTCTCTTTTTCGGGATTATTGCTATTGCAATCTTTCAGTACCCAATTATGACGCGATATACTGACGAGGCGTTGCGTGCGGCGCCAGATACGGTTCGAGAGTCAACGTATGGACTTGGCGCGACGCGCTTTGAGAGTGCATGTATGACTGTTCGGGCGGCCGCACCAGGCGTGATTGCTGGCCTCATCATGGGTTTCGCCCGTGGGATTGGTGATGCGGCGACAGTGCTCTTCACTACTGGTCGAAGTACTCGGATGCCAGGCGGCCTGTTCGATGCGGCAACGACACTACCGGTGCTCATTTTCGACCAGGCGATGTCGTTTAATCCGGAGGTTCGCTCCCACGCCTACGCGGCGTCGTTCGTGCTAACTATTGTTGTATTAGGACTGATTTTCATTTCAAAGATATTAGCTGGCCGTTACGCTCGGTACACACCAGGAGGCTGAGACAGATGACACAGACACCACTTACCACCGAAAACCTCTCAGTAACGTACACCGGCGACCGTGAGATTGAAGCCGTCAAAGGCGTCTCAATCGGGTTTCCGGCGAATCGACTCACGACAATCATCGGCCCCTCTGGCTGTGGCAAATCGACACTGCTGAAATCGCTCAATCGGTTACATGAGATCCAGCCGAACGTCGAAATAAACGGTGATGTGCTC
>UEYZ01000010.1_pt1 | contig 30048 bp, 26 predicted proteins | sample 1903591 | NCBI WGS metagenome assembly UEYZ01 (sample SAMEA4776352, study PRJEB27445) | saltern metagenome | biome: Hypersaline environment; feature: solar saltern; material: Pellet | place: Spain | collected 2014-08 | depth 0 m | reverse complement strand
GTAGAGGTCATTATTCAATCCAACTGCTTCATCAGAACGAAACGACCTCATCAATAGTGTAAGCTACTTTTTCATATATATATTCTACGATGGCATGGGGACAGCGTCATCCTGCCCTACTTGCTCACTGCTGATGCGGGTCGCTGTATGACACTGAAACCTCCTGTTGCGACCGCGCTACGTATATGGCCGGGACTGGAGTTCTGACGCTTGAGATCGATATAAAGCTCGTCGAAGAACCAGGTATGCTCGCTGCGTCCTGTTCGACCGCTCTTGTACTCATCTCACCAGCGTTCCAATCTAAAATGAACGTTCCAAACACCCGCCACCCCAGTGCAGCGTCTGTATCACTTCGGATGGTCACTCCACAATCTCCCGCGTTGTCACTTCTTCACCGGAGAAACGAGCCCACTCACGTGAGCTGACACAGAGTATACACATCTTACACAACAGCAAAGACCCTCTAATTCTTTGACACAGGTACGACACATGAACGAAGGCACATCAGGGGATACTGGATCAAACACGACCGAGGCGAATCAATGCGTGATATGTGAATCGACCCAAAATCTCGCGCTGTATCCTCTTGACGTCTCGTTAGACCAAGTGATGGATCCCCCTGAAAAAGCCACACTGTGTACACAACATTACCGCATAGCGACTCTTTGTACTGACAAAAATCCAGATCTTTTACACAGTGATAATAAATTTGATGACCCAGAAACGCAGAAAATTACAGTTCGAGTGCCACGGGCACTCGTTGACGCAACAGATAATACTGCAGAAAGTCAAGAGGTAACCCGTAGCGAGTTCGTTCGCCATGCGCTTGAGTTGGCGATGACTGTTGATACCACAGATAATGGATTTGATGATATTCTTGCGTTAGCGATATCGCAGAAGCGCTCACGTCCTCAAACTCAAGCGGAGTCTGGCGCTGACACAGAGTTTCTTAAAGAGCGAATTCGACGACTCGAGTCGCTGCTGGAAGAGAGCATGCGTAGGTAAATGAACCGCCTAAGATCAAGTGAAGTGGTTTGAGACGCAGAGCGTCTCATCACCACGGGAACAGAAATCTGTAATTTCCAATCAAGCCGAGACATCCTGTTTCGACGACGGTGTCAGACGGCGATGCTCTCTCATGAACGCGCTTTGCAGACACTGAAACAGTGTCCGTAGCGTAGGGAGCGCAGTCTTCACAGGCGTTGATTCGGGCCATCCCGGCCCTCGTTCAGGAAACTCTCCCTGCAAAACATTCAACGAAGCGTCACAGTCACGCTCGAATCAACACGCTGGATATGAGTGTCTCTTGACGCGAGTGGGCTTCGAGTTTCCACACCGCGCGATGCACACTTCTTCGTCGCCCCCCGAGCTTCGACCTGCAGTGCGTTCCGCGTAGGTCGCCGTTATATTTGAAAGGAGTGATGACTATCCAGCTGGGTCGCCGTCAGCTAATTATCGAGACGTCTCAATATACTATTTAGTTGATATGAAACAGCGTTCGATGTATCTTGTCACTACCGTGAGTGCCGCGTGTGCGAAAAGATCATATATGATAGTAACTACCTCCAGATAGTCACACTGAGAGGAGATGTATACTCAGTCGACAGGGTCAGTATCAACCGCATCTCGCAAATAGGTCGGTATGTTCGTCATCGGAAATCGGGCGGCGACGTATGGCCTTATCGCCGAAACCAGTGCTAAGATATGACGAGATTCACCGTATTCACGCAAATAAGGATATCAGGAAAATTCAAACGAAACCCCAGTCAGGGTTTCACTTCGTCTCCACAGTCGCTGTGCGGTTTGGGTATCATATGATTCCTGACTCGAGGATTGTTCTTCAGGTGCCCCACGCATATTCAAAAACCCATTCGGTCCATAATACTCACTCCCCTGTACGTCGGTGGCAGTCGATGCATATAGTAATGGCAAGACACCGTCCGCAGCAGATTGTCCGAAGATTCTATTGGCGACCTTCATCATCCGTAATCGGAGTGCTGACCCAGATTGCTTTGGGCCGCGGTACTGAAGATTCGTTGCAGCGTATCCTGGATGACACGCGACACTGATTGTCTGTGTAATCTCCGCGGTTTCGAACCGACGCTGTAATTCGTACGCGAACAATAGATTAGCTAATTTGCTCTGTCCATAGGCTTCCCATTTTCCATATGACTGCTTGCGCTGGAGGTCATCAAAGTTGATTTTGCCAAACTCGTGAGCCCCACTTGAGTGTGTAACGACCCGACTTTCGTCGTCGCCACTGATCATTAGCTCTAAGAGGTGGCCAGTCAATGCAAAATGACCCAAGTGATTCACACCAAATTGCTTCTCAAATCCATCCTCAGTTTCTTGCCGCGGAATCGCCATCACACCCGCGTTATTCGACAGAATATCGATGCTGTCATACTCACGACTGACAGCGGCAGCAAATGACTTGATTGACTCAAGCGATGCAAGATCACACTGTCGGACCGTTAAATCTCCACTGGCCGTATCAACGTTGTTTCGAATATCTGTGGCTGCTTGCTGGCCTCGCTCAATGCTTCGACAGGCCATGATGACAGTCGCACCCTTGGTTGCGAACGCCTTGGTCGCCTCGTACCCGAGGCCGCTGTTTGCGCCGGTAATAATAATCGTTTTGTTTGCACACTGAGGCATTTGTTCTGTACTCCAAGAAGGTACCATCATGAAAACTAACAGGGCAAGCCATAGAAACACACTGTTTTTCTGTTCTATATACCATTGAGCGTATCATGGCTTACAGCGGGTCGAGGCGAAAGCCCACGACTCGTGGGATGAAGCCGACGACATGGAATCATCAGACTGTTTTCTGCCTCATTGCAACCCCAACAGTTAGATTTTTCAAAGTCCTCATGAAATGTGAGTGAGCGACCTGCCACAACGAACGAACGAGTATACTGCCACACCTGTCAGCGAACGGTACCGAGAATGCTTGTTCGAGTGGCTGGCCGCCCCCGCCCACGCTCCTCTGTGGAATCAAATCACGTACCGACGCCGCCAAGCCCACTTTGACAGCGAGAAAGACGTATGGGACGGTGTAGAGTATACCGACCTCTACGGTGACTACGCACCCATCCTCGGCAAAGCCGCCTGCCAACAGGTCGCTCGCAAGAACTCTGAAGTGCGGCGGTCGTTCTTCACGCTTTGAGACCAATACAACGCAGGCGACTCGTCTGTCCAAGAGAAACCCAGTCCGCCTGGCTTGGCTACTGGGGCAACCGAACCGACGGATACGACCTGCATGGCCTCGTCCGCAACGACCTCTCCGAGTTCGACTGGGACGAAGACAAGAGTACGCTTGAATTTGGTGTTGGAGATGCGCTCGAAGAGAAGTCCAATTTCGAGGACAACGAGCGCGTCACGCTCGGAGTACGTGGGAATCCACACCAACGGTACTCGGAGGAAATTGCGCTGCGACAATCAGCGCTGCCCGCAGACAGGTATTCGACTCAACTCAGCGAATTCGGAAGTTGTCCGAGAAGCGTTCCCGAAAGCGTGACCACAGTCGACGTGCTGCTGTCACACACGCTGCAGAGTGGCTGCTTGAACAAAACGTTGATACCGTGCCGTGTACGTTGGTGACCTGTCACAGGTGATGTATTGAGCACGCATTGGTTGTCTGCGGTGAACGAGAAGACGCACGCATTCTGGAGTCACGGGCAGCTGACGGAGCGGATGAAACTCACATTCGGTGATGGTGATGTCGGCATCACTGTCGAAGAGCGAAGTGAGGCCGATTCGAGCAGCGAATGCCCAGAATGTGAGTCTGAGAACGTGCGGCGAGATGGTGATGGGTTCCGTTGTCACGAGTGCGAACTTGACGCGCATGCGGATGTAGCTGGAGCGTGGAATATGTTGCAGTCAGAACGAGGGCCGATGGCTCGGCCTGCTGCCCTATTTGCTGGCCGCAATAGGGACGCACACGGAGCGTACTGGGAATGGGATGAACACGAGTGGATACTCAGTCGTTTTGAGGCGTGTTCACTTGACCAAATGAGCATCAGCAAACCCGCAAGTTCACAGCTGGGGTAACCGACTGGTTGGGTTGCCCACAGAGGAATCCCACGACTTCAGTCGTGGGAGGAAGTCAAAGAGAGCCATTTCCTTCGAGAAGCCTTATTCTGACGATATCGGATATGTCATTCACTCTTACAGCATGTTCTCATGACCCCTGTTGAATCCCGGTTCTCACATACGAAGATCCAACGTTCGATACTGTGTCTCCCCCGAAAATGCTGCACAGCCCCGCTGTCCAAACATCGCTCACGGTCCAGTACCGCAATGTTCAGTGACCTCAAACAGATCATTGGAAACACCCCAGCAGATACAATCCAAAGACTATCTTCCAGCAACAAAAGAATCTCAGCCTTCAGGCTAAGGTGGCGTCCATCTAGGACACGTTGAAGCGAGGAGATGATAGTGAACGGTGCTGTAGCAGGCTTCGGAGACACAGTTGCGAAACACAAGAAAATCATAAACCCAACAGCAGGTAACCGACAACCAAGCTGTCCTTCAGTGATGATACACTGCCCAACAGTCACCAATCGTGATCTATGTGTGTCTCTTCTCGGCGGTCACTGATGAGATTAACAGCAGCTTTTGCACCATCACCAATCGCAACTGCTGTCTGATATTCCCACGTATTTGCCAATCCAGCAACATATACGTTATCAGTTGCTCGGTTGGAATCATCAGTTTGAATATGCTTCTCCATCGTGAATTTTCCCTCTGGTCCGTCCGTATATTCAATCTCGTCACTGAGTGGAGCTAGCAGATCAAACTCATTCGCAGTTGCAATGATCACAGCCTCTCCGGTGTGTGACTCGCCGGACTCTGTTGTCACACTCAATGGTCCAGGTGTGCTCTCGCGAACAAGACGTGTCACGGTTGCCTCCTCAATATCACCGTCAAACGCCTGAACCCGGCCACGACCGGTTTCAATGATCTCTTCGCCTCCAATCCGCTCCTCGGTAAGGAGGTTCTGAATCTTGTCCGTGCTATGTACTAATGGGCTTCCACTATCCAAGACGAGAGTATCAAGTCCAGCCTTGGCGGTGAATACGCCCGCCTGCAGTCCAGCAACACCGCCACCAATAATGAGCACATCACGCATGTATTATCTGTGAATAACATTCTCACATTTCTATGCTTTGTCCTCTGAGCATCTGTCTGACGAGGCTATCTATCACAGTTCGATGAAATCATCAATGAATAAGGCGTACTCCCACATACGCCTGTGACTCCACTTGGACACCTTTCTTTGGCGTTAATCGCTGGGCATCTGCAAGACTACGACGGACGGGACCTATCGTTGTGCCTCATCGCTTCAGTGCTTCCAGATGTAATTGACAAATCGCTGTGGCGAATTGGGCCATTCATCACGGGACACACGCTTGCCCACTCGGTGCTTACATTTAGCGTCGTATCAATCATGATACTTGCACTGCCACGCCTCCGGCGACTTACTCCGTTCATACCTGGATACGGAGCTCATATTCTTGCTGATCTTATGGTGGCATACCCAAAATTTATGATTAATTATTTCTGGCCATTACTCCCACAACGCCCGACACCTGACGGACCTGCAGTGGATTACTGGATTAATTATGCGGCGAGTGCTCCTGGAGTGGTCGAAATTATCTCAATTGCAATTGGGACATACATACTGATACATTACAGGTTCCCCCATCAGTGGTATAACCACTTCAGCTGACAACAGTTCAGCGAATTCAGCTCTCAGAGAAGAGAATACACGACTGGTGATAATTCAACTGAGAAAGGGCGACGTTTGACTGTCCCACAAGAGACTCAAGCCGTTAATGAATCGCTCCGCGATTCGTTCGCACACCAGAAATCCCCGGTTTCTGGGGACGATGATGAAACCCAGCAGGAGACGCTTGAAACATATACGTGTTGAAATCTGAGGGCCGCGCTCGGCTTGAAGTCTCATGGTGCGATTCCCGCGAGTTTAGCAGTCGTTGAAAACACGGCGACTCTATTCAGCAACATCTCCGGAGAATCAGTCGACGTCTGAGGAACTCCACCCAGCTCCGAGAATATCGCCAAATAACTGTCTAAACCCTAGTATTGTTCACGCCTACCTGCACGCCGATGACCCGACGGTGCTCCCGCTCGGCGAGGATGTGCTGGATGGTCTCCAGTTCGGCGGCAAGCGTAACGACGGCTACGGTGAGGCTCAGCTGAAGGATACGAAGATAATTGAGCTTGATGAACTGAACTACTCACAGCTCAAAGGCGCGGAGACGTACCTCATCGAACTCGTGACGCCGTTCGTCCTGGAGTCGGAGTACCCGGACGCCAACAACACCACAGTGCCGTGGTGGTGGGCGGAAGACCGGGGTGATCTCCGACTCCGTCAAAAGAAGATCCTCGAACAACGTAAGATCTTCCAGCTGGAGACGGTTAATTTGATGACGGTCAGGTCGTGAAATACCTCGGCAACCGCCCGCTGGAGACCGCGAAGAACGGCCTCATTCGGGTCGGCTCATACTCCCGATGCGGCAAGAACTGCGGCTGAAGCCCCTCGGCGAACAGTGTCAAGATGCAGGGAGAAAGGACTGATCACGCTCGTGAATCAACTTAGGAATGACGGTGAATCGCCCGACAGAAATTCACGCGGTGAGCTGAATAAAGAAATCGTATTTGCAACAACTGTTAGACGCCGGAGGAGGTCACATACTGAGACGTCGATTGAGAAAGTCGGTTAACAATCGGAACATCCGGAGCTTCTGATCTTGGTCCGAAGATCCATGTCCTTCTTCACCGAGTTCTTGATACTCAAAGTCCTCATCGCTCCCTTGCTCGTACCCAGCCTGTTTCAGCGCGTCACGAAATATTCGTGCCTGTGACACAGGCACCCGGCGGTCGTTGACACCGTGAACCAGCAGCATCGGTGTGTCAATATTCTCAATGTGTGTCACCGGTGATCGCTGCTCATAGATATCTGGGTTCTCCCTGGGTGTGCCGAGGTATTTCTCCATTAATTCAGTTCGATAGTGTGGCATCGTGTTCTTGAAGATATCCTCAAGATCTGTGACACCAATCCACGCGACACCAGCGTCGTACTGGTCTGGATACTGAACGAGTTGCCAATATGCGGAGTAACCCCCATATGAACCACCGAACACTGCAATTCTGTCATCGTCAATCCAGTCATATGTTTCTTTGACATGCTCAAGACCGGTCATAATATCACCCTGCTCGGCTCCTCCCCAGTCGTCGTGAAGTTCCCGAACAAACTCACGACCGCGCCCAGTTGACCCTCGATAATTAATCTGTAGCACCGAAAATCCCTGAGAGAGGAGTACTTGTGTGTACAGATCGAAGGATTTCGTGTCTCTGGCTGATGGCCCACCATGGGGATTGACAATCAATGGTGACGGACGTTCATCAGAATCATACAGTAGTGCTCCGATGTCCAGCGATTTATATGGATCATGTTTGATCGCTGTCTGTTGTGCCTCAGGAATCCCATTCGAGTTAAATCGAAGGTACTCAGCGTCTACGAAATCGCTTGAATCAAAGGTTCCATGGACAGCTTCAACGAGCACCTCAGAGTCATGAATTGAGTAATCGTATATGAGGAGGTCTGGCCGGGTCGTTGGTGATGTGTGTGTAAGCACGGCCCTGCCCTCATCGACAGTGGGGGATCCGCCATATCCGAATCTCGCAACTCCCTCAGGGAGGTCAAACTCTGTTGCTTCGTTGCTCTCAATATCATACACAACTGGTACAGATACTGCCTCTCGGACTCGAATACCGATCACACGGTTGCCATCCGGAGTAAACGCCACTGCTGATTCTTCACGCTGGTCATCGCCAAGCCATTTGAGTTCATGCGTCTTGAGATCGTAGACTCCGATTCGATCGAACTCTGCAGTGTTATCGGTGATGAGTAACTGCTGATTATCTGGACCCCAGTCGACTGGAGTTGACTCTGCGCCTATTTCTCCAATATCTAAATTCCGTGGGTTGGAGCCATCAGCGGCCGCTACATACACATCCCGGTTATTAAAATTGTCGCGCTCGTTGGTGCTGTAAGCGAGCCGATCACACTCGGGAGACAAGATTGCATTAGCGGTCGCCCGGTTGTACGACGTGATTTTTTCTGTCTGACTGGATTCAAGATGATGACGATACAAATTCATTTGTCCGTCGCGGGTTGATCCAACGATTAGCGTTTGACCATCTTCGCTAACATCGTTGAGAACGACCTGTCCGTCCATTTCGATGACTGTCTCCACCTCACCACGAGGTGAAATCCTGTAGACGTCATTCTGCTCATTTCCATCCTTGTCGAAGTGGAAGTATACCCAGTCACCATCAGCTCCCCATTTCACGAACCAACGAGCATTACGTGGGACTTCGCCATCGCTCCATTGCTTACGTTCACCTGACTCGATATCCAGCACGTGAAGTTCGTTGCGACCAGTAATATCGTAGTACATCGCTATTTTATTTCCATCTGGAGAGACCGTCGGATGGGCAAGCGTTGGAAGACCGGCGAGTTCCTCAAGTACGTCCTCAGTCTGAGACATGCTACTCATTACTTTCATGTGTCATCCACAGGCCACTGTAACTGTCGCCCAAAGAGTTCGAGTGGCGCCGAAGACTGATTCGATATCACTGACCGACATTTGCTGGCAGTAACTCGAAACAGCTCGAACCTCGTTATGACGGGCGGAAACAATACTGCAGGTAATTTATTCCTCTGACACCCGAATTACACATTGGTCATGACGAGTCTCAAGGAATCCGTCGTCAATCGAAGAGAGCGTATTCAGCCACCACAAACAAACAATTACGGGAACGCACATGGTGGAGAACTAGTCAAGATCATGGATGAAGTCGCGGCGATCAGTGCAATGCGCGTTGCAGAGTCTCCTTGCGTTACCGCACGCATAAGTGAGGTGAATTTTCATACACCGGTACAGGAAGGAGACGTGGTAGGTGTTGAGGCGTTTGTCTATCAGACGGGTGAAACTAGTCTCGACGTGTACACCCGAGTCGAACGTGAGGACCCTGTCAAAGGCGTGCGAGAGGAAGCAACAACGGCCCGATTTACGACTGTTGCAGTAGATGAGGACGGCAATCCTGTTTCGACCGAGGACGTATATGTGGAAACGTCAGTTGGTGAGGGTAAGTGTGGTGTTGCCCGGCGAGATAAGGGTTCCTAAACACCTATGTTCTTTATTTGGGGCTGAGCGTATAAAGATAACAAATACTACATAAACCAAGAACTATCATTTATAATTCATATAGCACAGACAGAGTCGAATCAGAGGTGAGATAACATACTTAACTAAAATGGTCCAAATCGGATAGTCCACGCAGGATGTGAGCACGCGCGATCAATCCTAACTATACTGGCAGATTAATTGCAAGCAAATGGTCAGCGTTATTTCGAGATGTCGGCTTTCGTGTGACACAATCGAACCGCTACGAACAGTGTTATTTTCTGATTATGATATTTTTTATACTCAGTCGGATGAACGCAGCATAACTAACAATAGTACATTCGTTACGATAGTCGTCTCCTCAGGCCTCCTATGAGTTATTCACAAACTGCTGGGCGTGTACCCGACTGAGGTTGATTCAGATAGATAAAAGAATACCGGATTATGCAAATTGTTTCGTTCAGTCGAACTTCTCTATCTGAGTGAAATATCTACCCGATTCAGTCTCACCGGCTCAGACAGGCTATTCAGAGAGATGGTTCATCAAGATTGACATACACGCTCTTTTGACGCTGATAATGGTCAAGAGCCTCAAGCCCGAGATCTTTTCCGAAGCCAGATTGTTTAAATCCACCATACGGTGCATCGGGAAGAATCGGGCCATACTCGTTCACGTATACTAACCCGGCATCTAAATCATCTGCTGTTTGATGTACAAGTGATGTGCTTTCGGTTCCAATTCCGGAAGCTAGCCCATATTGTGTATCGTTCGCTAATTCGATCGCTTCGTCATAGTCTTCAAACGTCATGATTGTTTGAACCGGGCCAAATATTTCCTCCCGAGCGATTGTCATCTCGTTCGTCACTTCTGCAAATACAGTTGGTTCAACATACCACCCATCGGAAAGTGCCGCATTGTCGGGCTTCCCCCCACCGCAAAGCAATGTGGCTTCCTTTCTTCCCGTTTCAATGTAATTAGTGACAGTCTTGAACTGACTTTGTGAAGTCAGTGGCCCCATCGTCGTCTCCTCAGAAAGTGGGTCACCGAGCACGTACGACTCAGCCGCATCAACAAACCGCGAAGTGAACTCATCAACAATTGACTCGTGAACAAGCGCTCTTGAGAGCGCATCACATATTTCACCGGTACTATAGAAAATCCCGTCAGCAACTGCTGTAACTACCTTATCCAAGTCAGCATCAGGAAAAACAATAAATGGCGACTTTCCTCCAAGTTCCATCGTGACCGGAGCAACACGGTCAGCGGCCGAGTGCATAACGCTCCTTCCAACTTGAGTACTACCTGTAAACGATACCTTTCGAACCTCCTCATGTTCAGCCACTGCCCGTCCAACATCGCTTCCCGAGCCGGTGATCACGTTTAGAACGCCATCAGGGAAAATCCCCTGAGAGAGCTGTGCAGCGCGAATCGTCGAGAGTGGTGTTTCGAGAGAGGGTTTCAGTATACATGCATTTCCTGCTGCAAGGGCTGGGCCGAGCTTCCATGTGGCTGCCCATAATGGATAATTCCATGGAACGATTTGTCCGACAACACCATATGGCTCTTGAGTAGTGTAGAGGTGCAGGTCTTTTTGAGCTGGTATTTCACTTCCACGCTGTGCCCGGCATACAGACGCGTAGAACTCGATCGTCTCAATTGCCCCCTCAACTTCCCCACGAGCCTGTGAGAGCGGCTTCCCACAATCCAAACACTCCAGAGTGACGAGCTCATCCTGATGATCTTTGAGTGTATCTGCCCACTCAAATAGACGAGCTGAGCGGTCACTGGCGGTTGTGTCTTCCCACCGAGTTTCGAATGCAGTCCATGCAGTGTCTACTGCGAGGTCGACGTCTCGAACATCGCACTTCGGGATATCAACGATTGGTTGATCAATGACCGGGTCTTGAATCGGCTGACTATTTGCCGTTGTATATTGCTCGCCGTCGACCCATGAACTAAACTCAGATTGAGCTGTTACCTCGTCGTGCTTAGATAGGTGTCTATCATAGATTCCAGTACTCTCCGAAGAGTATCCCATACTAATTTACCTCAATGAGAATAAAAAAATCTTCTTCCCCTTTAGCAATCAAACAACATTTCTCCATACAATCGCTGGTGCGACCTTTTCGGACACAAATCAGCAATATTGGCTTTTTTCAATGGATATTAATATCTCGTCTAACATCGTCACTTGTATATGATACAATATAGCCGTCAGCACGCCACACATATCTGTTTTGGATTTCAGATATTTCAATTTCGGACCCTCAGATGAGTCTCGGAGCACATACATTCTCCTTTCCTATCTGGGTTGAATTTGGAAACGGTAAGAGTGACCGAGTCGGTGAACTGATTGATAGCAAGGGGTGGAAAACTGCACTCATTATCACTGATCAAGGAATTCGTAAGGCTGGCATTCTCGATATAATTGAGACATCAATCGAGGGTGAAAATATCACATATGATATATATGATAATGTAAAACCAAACCCGACAGAATCGATGGTATCTGATGCATTGAGCGTCTTAGAGAGCGGTGACCACGACGTTGTTGTGGCGGTCGGCGGGGGAAGCGTTATCGATACGGCAAAGTGTGCGACATTGCTAAAAACGAATCATCTCCCACTCTCTGAGTACGAGGTAAACACGCCGGCAGATGTCACCGCAGGAACAATCGAATCTCAAACACATCCACTGATTACTATCCCAACCACCGCTGGCACTGGAAGTGAGGTTGATTATTGGGCAGTCATAACTGCAGAGGAACGACAATTCAAAATGGCAATCGGTCAACCGCCACTATCTCCCGGAGGTCCATATCTTGGAGCAGACATCTCGCTTGTCGACCCCGAATTGACAGCGTCCCTTCCACCACGGCAGACGGCTGCGACCGGATTTGATGCGTTTTCACATGCTCTCGAGAATCACGTCGCTGCAGGCGCGCCTGAGTTGGTGAAGCCTTACACACACCATGTAATGGGACTCGTTTCGACGTATCTGTCTGATGCGTATGCCACAGGAAACATGCAATCACGGGAGCAACTTCTGTTCGGTTCACATATGGCTGGCTTTTGTGAGAACTACGCTGGGTTTGGTGCAATTCACTCATTAGCCGAAGTGACAGGCGGGATGTACCCAGAAATCCCACACGGAGAAGCAATCGCAGTATTCACCCCACCAGTGATGCGATACAATTTAGAAACACATCCCGCTCGATACGCAGAGGTAGCGGAAGCTGTGGGTGTCACCACATCAGGACTATCTGATCTTGAAGCAGCACGAAGGGGTGTTGAAGCTGTTGAGACGCTTATTGATTCAGTCGACCTTCCAACGAGTCTTGAGGAACTGGGCGTTGACAGTGGCGATCTTGAGAGAATCGCATCGAAATCTCTGGAGACAATCGAAATCCATGACAACCCACGTGAGGCAGACGCGGCCGATTTACTGGAGATTACCCGCAACGCATACTAACATCCTCCCAAGGGTCGGAGTCATGTCATTTATCCACCACTGCGGCGAAACACTCCAAATAACTCACAAACGCTTGGCAATGAATTCGATATTGATAGCTATCATGGCACTCACCAGGCCCACGAAGGAGATGAGAATGAGAAATGTTGAGACGACGCTCACTGTCGGTGTGAGTGACTGTCGAAGGGAGCTCCAGGCCAAGACAGGGATCGTCTGTGTCTGGTAGTTGGAGAGAAACAGTGCCATTACGAACTCTTGAAGACTCACGATGAATCCGAGGAGTGCCGCAACAAAGACACCGCTCTTCACATTTGGAAGCACCACATAGATGAATACACGAATTGGGTTTGCTCCGAGATCCATTCCTGCATCGTGAAGTTGCCAGTCAAATCGCTGAAGAACTGACTGCATGACAAAGAATACGAGCGGGGTCGCCCAGAGACTATGAGCAAGAATCACCGCGAAATACGATGACCGAATTCCAAGTCGGCTGAAGTACACTAAAAGTGTTACTCCAAGAATAACTGGCGGAACCAGCAGTGGGAGGATAACTATCGGTGTTAGTAGGTTGCTCGCTCGCCCTCGGTGAGTTTCTACTCCAAACGCAGCAGTAAGCCCCATGATCGTCGCTAAGATTGTCGTTCCAACACCAACGATGATGCTATTATCAAATGCCCTCAGCCAGGCGATGTCAGTAAAGAAGGCACTATACCATTGGAATGAAAATCCTTGTGGGGGGAATTGAAGATTGCCTGAGGAAGAGAATGATGTGGCGATTACAATTACCAGCGGGAGCAATAGCAGACTGAATATGGCGATATATCCAAAGCGAAATGCTGCCGTTCCAATCTGCTCTCTACTGACTGACATTTTGAAGATTCCCCCCAATCCGGCCGAGAGTCACATAGATGAACAGAATACTGACGAGCATCAACACGAGCATGATTGTCGAGAGTGCTGTTGCAATCGGCCAATTGAAGTTGATCAACATCTGTTCTTGGACCTCAAGTGCAAATGTTCGATCGCTTCCTGCACCGAGCAGTGCCGGTGCCGAGTATGCGCCAACACTCCAAGCGAACGAGATCACAGTCGCCACGGTGATTCCAGGCATAATATCTGGCAGGACAACTTCGAAGAATGACCGGACTCTACCAGCTCCGAGGTCACGCGCGGCCTCAACGAGTTCCCACTTCACTGATGAAAGGACACTGTAGACGGAGAGCATCGCATATGGGAAGATAATGTACACCTGTCCAACAATCACGCCAATTGTGTTCGGGGCAAGTTGAACCGGCGACTGGAGCAACTGCACTGCTAATAGCAAATTGTTGAGCGTGCCATTCGGGGCTAACAGTGGAATCCACGTGTATGTCTTAATCACGAGCGTCGTCAGAAGTGGTAAAATAACAGAAAACAGGAGGGCTGATTTGAGCAGCCCACTGGCACGCCATGCAGCGTAAGCGTAAAACACAGCGAGAGTGACCGTAATCACAGTTGCAATCACACCCAACTGAAATGAGTAAATAATAATACCTTGTAGTAGCTCTGAGCGGATCACCTCGATATACGATGCGATAGAGAATGTTCCTTCAGCGTATGGGATGCCCTGAGATTGCTCACTTAGACTGATTCGTATGAGAATAATAAATGGAGCGACAAATACGAGTAGCTCAAATATGATGAGCGGGCTCATCAGCAATAGTGATCGTCTCAAGCCTGATTGGTTTCGGAAGGGAGTCCACAGACGCTCGAGAATAGTACCTGGCCGGTCTACGCTCACTGATATACCCTCATGCGATCGTCTTCAGAATCAAAGAAGAGCATATCTTCACTCTGCCATGTCAACTCTACATCGTCACCCTGAGTGATATCTGATCGTCCAGTCACCTGCTGTTCAACAAACAGGTCTTCACTCCCGGTATCAACGATATATCGTATCGTCGAACCACGATAGATTGTATTTTCAACGACTCCGTTCACGCTATAACCTTCTTTTCCGTTTCCATCCGCCCGTACAGAGTCTGCAACCGATGTCTCATCTCGGCTCTGACTCTGTGGTTGGAGTTGCATAACCTCTGGTCGGAGTGAAATCGTGAGGCTCGTCTGGGAGTCGATTTCGCGATTATCTGAAACCCCAATGGTCGGACCAAGAGAGGTTGAGATGGCACATCGAGAGTCATTGAGTTGCTTGAGTGTTCCATCAATGAAGTTCGTATCCCCTAAGAATTCTTCAACGAACCTGTTAGTGGGATCCTGGTAGACCTCGTTTGGTTCACCAACTTGCACAAGTTCGCCATCATTGATAATCCCAATTCGATCTGCGAGCGTGAATGCCTCGTCTTGATTATGAGTTACATAAACAAACGTCTTGTCAAACTGCCTATGAATATTTTTCAATTCAATTTGCATCTCCTCTCGAAGCCGCTTGTCAAGATTTGAGAGTGGCTCATCAAGCAAGAGAACATCAGGATCAACTGCCAGGGAGCGAGCAAGTGCAACTCGTTGCTTCTGCCCACCAGACAGATCTGCTGGACTATAGTCCTCGTACGCTGCCATATGGACACGCTCAAGCATCTCACGGGCCCGCTGTGTCCGTTCGGTGCGACTATCACCACGCATTCTCAGCCCAAATACGACGTTTTCTAAGACCGTTTTGTATGGGAACAGTGCCCAGTCTTGAAACACCATCGAGGTATCGCGTTCGTACGCTGGATTTTCGGTGACATCATGACCACCGATGTGCACAACTCCCGAAGTTGGAGTTTCGAGGCCGCTTATCATCCGCATCGTTGTTGACTTTCCACACCCACTGGGGCCGAGTAAACAGAGTAACTCACCATCTCGGACTGACAGCGAGATATCATCAACTGCGGTAAGGTTCCCGAATGACTTCGAGAGACGTTTTAATTCAACTTCTGACATAATATACGCTGGTGTAAATTAAACGAATCGTCCCCGGATTACCACCTGACCTATCTCGTCGTTCAAACATCGCTACCCCGAGTTTGCCTCCATTTTCGAAATACGATCACTAAACATCTCAAAGTTAGAATTCACGTAGCTGAAATCAGGCCAGGCAATCTTCGCTGCTTCCTCACTATTCGTTGGAAGGTCCTCTGTAAGCTTCTCAGTGGCGTACTCCATATTCTCGTTTGTAAACAGGGTTGGACTGTTCTTTGACCACTGCGTTTGTGTGTCAGCGTCCATGATGAAGTTGAGGAAGTCTTCAGCCATTCGTCGTTTATCAGTTCCACGGACTGGACACCAATGATTAACGAATCCACTATTTCGGGACGGTGCAGTATGACTCAGTTCATCATAGTCACCAATATCGAATGCGGTCTGCTCATAATACCACTGAGCATAATCAATAATACCATTATTGAACATCTGCCAGATATCTTCACCAGACGTGGCCCATCCTTGAATACCCCATTCTTCACCCATGTAATCGAAGACATCCATCCTCATTTCAGTGTCATACACCTCTTCGGCTAGTTCCATCTCGTCCATCGCAACAGCAGCATCATGCTGTGGGAACCACCAAAATCCCTTATCGATGCCGATACCATTACTCCTCTGGACTTTCATTGATGCCAGGTCTGACCACTGAGATGGCTCAAAGTCGAGAGTATTTCGATAGATGAGGGTCGTCGGGGCACCGTCTGCCGGCACACCGTACTCAGTGGTACGGAAATCGGTATAATAGTCGATAGCTTCAGTCAGATTCGGAATATTCTCTTTCCGCAAGGGGAGGAACAGGTCGTCGTTGCGGCCAAGAAGGTAAAAATACCCTTCCGTGATTGTGACATCAAAAGGTGGTTCATCTTCGGGTGCAGAGCGTATCTGAGCAAGAATTTCATTCCACCCACGATTAACCTGCAATCGTCCACCAGTTTTCTCTTCATACATCGGCTTGATTGTCTGTTCAAACCGATCTGCATAGTTTCCACTCCACACCATCACCCGAAGTGTTTCACCGCTAAAATCAGGCCCGCTATCTGCCTCTCCAGCGGTAGCACCACCCTCGCTACTACCACCACCTTCGTTACTGGCTAACGAAGTACATCCTGCCAGAATTCCTGTTGCACCCACTCCAGCAGCAGTAAGAAACTGACGGCGGCCACAAACGCTACTATCAGTTGACTTACTATTGAAATGATCATGCTTAGCACACATGCTATGCCAGAACACGCCACTGTAGTAATAAAAATTTACCTACCAATATACTACTCTCACTCCAGAACTGAAATAAGCGCTGAAGAAATCGAGATATCGACAGATCAATTCAATCTTGTGATGTGATGGCCTCCTCTAACTTTCTTCCCACGTGATTCAGGGCATCTGGAATCTCTTCATCAAGGACTGCCCCATCGATCCGGTATGTCGGTCCAGAGACGCTCAGTGCACCAATAACCCGCTCTTGATCCCCGTAAACGGGCCTTCCAATACTACGCATTCCCTGTGTATATCCTTGATTATTGATTGCAATTCCTCGCTGTCGAATCGTTTCAAGCGTCTGATATAGCTCCTCTCGCGTAGTAATCGTATGCTCTGTGCGGGCTGGCAAGCCCCATTCATCAATAATCCTGTCAACACGGGAGGGGGAATACGTCGAGAGGATCGCAAGACCTGATGCCGTTGCGTGCATATGGTAATAAGACCCCATGCGTGCGCGATACGTCTTTGCTGAGTCGCCGCTCGTTCCTTTATATTTAACCCACTTATGATATGATTCCGCCATAGTGATAGCTCGCCCTCGATCCGGAGCCACGAAGTCACAGTCTTCCTCAGTCCGATCAGTCAGCTCTGAGATCGCATCCTCAATGTGTGTGTACCCAGGCCATCGACGACGGGCTCTTTCCCCGAAATTCAAGCATTTCATGCCCATATTATATGTCTTTCCACGCTTGACGAGAAATCCACTTTTACGCAGTGTAGTAAGATGTTTGTGGGCAGTGCTCTTGGCGATACCGAGTGCTGTCTTTACTTCACGCAATCGTACACCGTCTTGAGCAGCGACAAACTCTAGAATATTTAGTGAGAGCTGTGTTGTCTCAACACCACCCTCATCATCAGTTGAGGACATTTTCGCTAAACCTCCATGTTGTCTGTTGCGTCGGCCTGTGTTTTCATATACCGTTACATATTGATGCGTCGTATTAGGAGTACCCGATCAGATATATGTTGTTCGGCTCACTCGAACTGTGAATATAATCGCAGTTTTGTTTAGTATTGTAAGACACTCATTGGCTCAGCGCAACCGATCGCCTTGCTATCTTCACGATGTTCAGGCACAGAATCGCCAGTGATCCACTCATGTGCTGTGAACAGCGGGATCTCCTCGCTACAGCAAAAATAAGTTACAATATCGTGGTTCGAGTTGACTGAGACGCCGCTATGCTGCATGATCCGAACATATCATATCACTGTCTCCATCATGTGCGACTTTCACTGTTACAATCAAAGATGTAGATCTTGACGCCACGTCACTCGTCCGTTTGCTTGATTTCGAACAGGTGTTTCTACGCGCTGCAGTATTGTCGTTCATATCAAAAATAATGGTATATAAGATGATTTATCTGTATGCTGCAGTAGCTGCCACTTACCTTCTCAGCATATTCCAATGCGGCAATTCCATAGACAAGTGGATTGTATACCAATGGGCGGCTCTGTGAGCGCGAACCCGTGGGAACATATCAAGAGGAGCGTTCTCGAGTGGAATGACACTCATATTGAGATTGTCACTGTTCGACCGCCCTGATGGCACCGGATCGAACGCAGAGAAAGATACAATCGCGCCACGCGTGCCAGATTCAACTCGGGGGTATCATATGTATCAAGCACGTAAAATCGACACATAAAATTTAAACCAATGTTACCAATCTCGCACTTACCCAATAAGACATGCAAGCAGTTGGTATGTCGATATTAACCGTAATAATATGATGAAACGACGTACGCTGATTCGGGCTGTTGCAGGGAGTATCGCTATCGGGGGCACAGCAGGGTGTCTGAGCGCATTTGGATCTGATCAGTCACCACCCCCACGAAAATCAAACGTGATTCGCAACATCAGTTTGATGAACGATGGTGAAGCGCTCGAAGTGACGACGGTTCCGGATGAGTCACAGTGGGTGATGACACGCCGAGAAATCAATGCTGAATTCTCACAAGCTCAGGGTAATGGGTCTGATGATCGCGCGAGCCGGCGTCCACCCACTCTTGGGGGGGTCATCTCAGGTTTAGGCGCACTCTCTCCGGTTGGGACAGTCGAAGCAAAAGGAAGGGGCGCAACTGGGAGAGGACGTGGTGGATTTTCATCTGCACCACGTACATCGAAGGGCCGCGCGTGGTATGCAGGTGGAGCATATGCCTCTACATGGTACAACAACCACAATGACGAGGTCTCTCGCGTTCCAGTCACAGTCGGCTTGCTCGGTATCGGATTCATTGGAGATAATGATGCGTTCACTGAGCGGTCGCCTGGGCCTGGGCCTATCAACTGGGATGAAACCTATGATGACTCGCCCAGAGAGATTCAATCCGATCTCAGCCCACGCAGCGGATGGTACCGAGTTGGTACGGAGGTTAACGCTGAACTTGCTGGTGGTGGAATCCAATCTCTTGGATGGGAATGCGTCGATATACGTGTTCGCTCCGGCGGGAATCAAGAGGAGATAACGAAGAAATGGAAAGTTTCGCCTCGGATATAGATCTTCGATAGAATGATTCACAGCCAGAGTAAGGTAGTCTTTAGTGCGCACTCGTATGGCCAGATAATCGCTGTTTTCACCCGACTCAACGACCAGTGAAGCGGCTGATAACTCCCTCGGCGCAAACAAGCCTACACGCGATTACCTTCCTTGTCGCGTTCTGTAGTTTTACATACGAGCTTGCATACTCAGAACTCTTGACCGTGATGTATGGCGGGACCGTAACACAGTATGGATTAACAATTGGTATCTTTTTTTCATCGCTCGGAGTCGGCTCCTACATTGCCAAGCAGTTCGACGAAACCCGTCCTGAGAATGTATTTCGTACTGAGCTATACTTGGCGTTCACAGCTCCTGCTGGTCTTTTATTCGTTCTCTGGATTAATACGGCTGCAGTGCCGCAACTCCTTCCAAACACACTACTTGCGTTGTTAGCTCGCTTGCCAGTAGTCGGGATCGGCGTGTTATCAGGCTTCGAACTGCCGCTATTACTTGCGCTTGTCAAGAACTTAGACTCACCCTCATTGTCACTGCGAATGCGGTGGATGACGAACAGTGTTGACCGGGGAATCAATACACTCGTCGGGCTGCTATTTCATACGTCTGACTCAAGCAGCGAGTATAATACCTATTCGACAGTTCTTGCAATGGACTATCTTGGAGGGTTAATTAGTGCTCTTATTTATGTGTTCATTCTGTATCCGAGTGTCGGGCTGATTGTCTCTGTATTTGTCTTAGCACTTATAAACGCCGCCGCAGCTTTGTTCTTTACGTGCCGATTTAGCTCTCGGTCATGGGGAGTTCTTGCCACAGAAAATCGTGATATCATCACCCACGAACGGACAGTCGTGTTTATTGTCACGATTGTCCTCACAGCAACCCTTGGTGGAGCTGTTGTATCATATCGGACGGTCGATGAGACACTGACAGAATATTATCTTGAGGGGAATATTGAACAAGAGTATCCGCCTGAGACAGTAAACGTGGAGATTACGACCCAGTTCACGACACAATATCAACACGTAGTACAATATAATCGATCTTGGACGGGAAGTAGTAAGAATCCACTTTTTACTGGGCAAACAGAGCGATGTCTTCGCCTTGACACAGCAATACAGGTGTGTGATAGCACAGCACGTCCATATCACAGTGGACTGGTCGATGTTCCTCTCTCAATGTATCCGAACACCACAGACACTGACGTGCTTCTCGTTGGTGGCGGTGACTGGATTGCACTTGATCACCTGCGTCGTCATAATGTCTCGGTTGATCATGTCGATATTGATGCTGAATTTATGCAGCACGCCAAAACAAACTCATTCCTCGCAGAGTATCACGATAGCGCATACACCTATGAACACGCACAAACGTATCAAGCCGACATCTACGACTACCTGCAGCGCACAGATACACAGTATGATGTCATTCTGCTTGACCTGCCTGGTGCCAAAACCGATGACCTCCTTTCAGTTTATTCAACACAATTCTATCGATTACTTGGCGATTCACTCACGGAGACCGGGGTGATTGCAACATGGGGATATTCACAGTATACCTATCCATCTCATCAGAAGGCATATTTTAATACAGTTTCTGCAGCAGGCTTCACCCAGTACCAGTCATACTATGCGTATGATGATTATAATGGCAATGATCAGACTGTGCGTGGAGAGCGCTTCTATTTATTTGCCCCTGACACATCACGGCCAATAATCACACCTGCGAATGGGACTCAGTACGTCAAGACATATCGAACTCAGTACGAGCCAAAACAGTGGCACTCAATACCCACATATCGTGGTGTGAGACCGAATACGCTGTTCAACCCCAATTATGAGATTCTCATAGACACCCAACGTAAGCAGGCGCCAGTCTCGGATCGATTTGAACGACTTCGGAACATGACAATGTCCGATTTGATATAATCATGTCACCACAGAAGCTCTATCTTATCCAGTCAGAATGTCCACAGTCGCTAGATGGTATCGATATCAAAGCAACTCATAAAGCAGTCTTTTGGGCACATACGGCACAATTCCATATTGTTGGAGAATCACATGCCGTGAGCGTGCCAGCACTTCCTTTTTATGAGATTTTTTCATGTCAGCCAGCGCGGGCAGAGCAGACGCCAAGCACGACAGTCAAGACGATTCAGCTCACTCTCAATGCAGAGTTGAACATTGTTCATACCCTTGCAGATAACTGTAGGACCGTTCGTACAACTGTCCGAGTTGAACCGTTGGAAGCATTCCCAAGCGCAGAGTCATTCACAGTCGCACACAAATTCGCTAAAAACGCCTATACAGCAATTACACTCATCTCACAGAGAGAGTATCGAACTTACCATACATACCCTGAGCACAATCTTACAGTTGTCTCGTGTCATCGTATGGTCTCTTCAGCTGATACAGAATCTCCACAGACAATCGAACCGAGCACACAGTGATTAGCGATAGAGACACGATAGTAGTCTGAAGTAATTCAAATGACCTGTACATATACGAGTGATCCAGAGAAGAACCAACGTTCATCGCTGACAACCACGTGGTCATGTCCACACGAATCTCACCCAGAGGACAAACGATGTATATTCCACATGAGTCCTGAGAAGCGGCGGTATTATGAAATTACACCACAGGATGTCCAGGCCGCAGTTGTATCTGAGCTAGAGGCTGAAGACAATGATAAAAAAGAGTTTATTGGGGCACATATCCCACATCTTGATCTTGATTATATCGATGTTGAGACTGATAATCAGTACCCGATTGACTTTCGAGATACGACGATCGAAACCGGGATTTCAGCGGCTCATGCGCGGTTTGAAGAGCGTGTTGACCTTCGGAACAGTACGATTGGTGGCTTACATGTCCCAAATTGCACATTTGAGGACGGATTACTTGCCTCTGAGGCAGTCTTCACTGATGTGGTTTCGCTGTCCGAGACGACCTTTGATGGCGACCTCGTTGATTTTACGGGTGCGATTTTTGAGCGGTCTCTCGTCGGCGAAAAAGTAACGTTTGCTGTCGATGTATCATTCAGAAACGTAGAGTTCAGACACACCGTGTCGTTCGACGGTGCATGGTTTACTGAACAAGCAAGCACAATTGATGATAATGTTGACTTTGAGCATGCAATCTTTCATGATACCGCTTCGTTCAGACACACCTCATTCTATCACACATCGTTTCAGGAAGTCACGTTCCACGATACCGCAGTTTTTGAACAGGCCACAGCAAATGGCACCCTCCGATTGAGCGGATCTGTATTCCACGCTGAGGCTGATTTTGATGAGTTGCACTGCGAGAAAGACATCTCATTTAGCAATGTGGTGTTCAATGGAGAAGCCTTCTTCAGGGGAGTGTCAGTTGCGGGAGGCACGGACGTGCTTGCAGATGATTTCTCAATAGCTAATGCCACATTTGAGAAGAAGGCTACATTTGAGCACGGAACATTTGGGTTCACAAACGCAAAGGGAGCGGAATTCAGCACGTGCGTCAGTTTCGAACGAACCACCTTTACCGATGATGCAGTCTTTATTGATGTCACGTTTGATGACACCGCTGATTTTGATGAAGTCATTTTTGACGGTGATGTCGAATTTACGGACAGTGTATTCCGTGAGGACGCCGTGTTTCGAGGATCCGAGTTCAACGGAGGAACGAATTATCTCGAATCTGATGTGGTGTTTGATACCGTCACATTCACTCACCCGGCTAAATTCAGCAATACAGATATCGTTTCAATAGAATTTCGTGCAACCGAGTTTCAATCGACTGTCGATTTTACTGACGCTGAAATCACTGAGACCCTCATTATCAAAACCCCGACTTTTCGTGATGACCCATATCTCGATTTTACTGACGCAACGATCGAAGAGGGAACAATCGTACAACCAGAGCGTGGGTGGGGGTACTTCGACTTCACGCAGGCAACAGTTGGAGATGTTTCGTTAGTAGCAGCTAATCAGACCGATAGACGAGAATTGCTTGACTACTTTCGTTTCTGTGATACAACCTTCGATAGATTTGATTTTTCACAGCATCTTGAATATCTCGATCGCAACGACTGGATTCTGCATACTTTTAGTGAGCCAGAGACTGGGTACACACCAGCACTTGAGCTCACGCCGGCGCGCATCGAAAAAACATATTTGAAAGCGAAATCGAGCGCGTCAGACCAGAGCAATATCAAGGCCGCTGGTGAATTTCGGGTGAAGCGGCAGCAGTACGCACGAAAAAAGTTTGCTCAGATTGCACTCGATTCGACGGAAACAGTCCGGACACGGGTAAAAAACGGGCTTCGGACGACAGAAAATTGGTTTCTTGACTTTTCTTGCGGCTATGGGCTCCGTCTGTATCGCATCACCGCTGTATTCATACTGTTTCCGCTGATAGCGGCAACTATCTTTGCTCTTGGGGGGCCACTGTTTGAGACTGGCGCTGGGCAGACCTCACTCTCTCAAATTACAACTGGGACTGGCATGCGCACTGTCTTGCTCAATGTATACTTCTCATATATTACGTTCCTCACGATCGGGTATGGTGGTATCGGTCCGCTCGGTCTCGGCGCTCGATTCCTTGCGGCTATCCTCGTTTATCTCAATGTGATTCTTGCTGGGCTCTTCATTTACTCGTTAATTAAGCGGAGCGAGATTTAGCATTCAGTGACTCAACAAAAGCATAATACACACTCAAGCGGGTACACTTCTATATACAATGAGTAATGCACAAGCACACAATCTCACAGGAGATATTACACTTAACGGAGGTGAGGAGACACCTATTTCAGTTGTTGATGCCGAGAATGTCCATTTCAGACGACAGTCAGTGACCGGCAGTGTCAAACTCATCAATCCTGAATACGTGTTTTCCTGTCAGAGGCCTACTGAACAGACTGTGCAGCCAGGTGAAACAGAGACCACTGTGAGCGGGTCGATCGAAGATATCTATGTTGCACACGATGGTGTTGACGGTACCGTTGTTATCGATGGCGCGCAAGATGTGTACATTGAGCCGAACGCGATAACCGGTGATATCGAAATCGTTGGTGAAGAACAGCTATTCTATAATCAGCTCACAGACTCTCCATATGGATACGATGCGTATGACGCACATGGGCTTGGATGGAAGCGATCAGTCTCCGTGTCCGACCCGAAACATGGTGTCAGTGTCACTGGTGGGCGATCTACCGCAGAGATAACCGATGTAACGACAGATATCGAACTTATTGTGTCTGGGTGGGACAATACGATTGATATCACTGGGCGGACAGCGACGGTCACGATCTATCTACTTGGGTCACAGAATACCGTTACTACAAGCCCATATATCGATATCGAGATTGACACACGGGCCGGCGTTGAGAATACCATCGAACAGGAACCAGTCCCTGCCAGTGATATCATCGATACAACAAGAGAGGAAGCGTATGCTGGCCACTTACTGGGTCGAGATACTGTGACATTCCAGGAACCAGCCACAGACAAAGATTATTGCCCAAACTGTGGGGCGAACGCGAGTGCTGTTGTCACTCGCCGTCAGGAGGATGCATTCTTTGTGACCAATTCGCCTATCTACCGATTTGACGCTGGGGGCAGCTCATATGAGTGTGAAAACTGCTCACTCAATGCTGGCCCAGAGGTAAGGCTATCTGAAGAGGAGCGCAAGCAGGTACTTGGCTAATCAACTGAACTGTCCTCTCAAGCAAAGGTAACTGACATCTTATCTGACGGCGTTATTAGAGATCGTGAGTATACTTCACGATGCACAGGCTCTCGGAGCATGCCCGATAATATGACGAAATTGGTCACAAGGATCGTCAATGTCGGGGTCATATTCATGTATTTTTTAGCATTTACCTCTCCTCGTCGAAATAACCGACACGAGTGCCTCAAAGCGTCTTCTCAGATAATTCACCGAATTCGAGGCGGAGGCCCCACTATCAACGAGCGAGCGAAGCGGTTGCCCCCGAGCGAAGTAGGGTGGGGTAGTTTACACGCTGAACGGTCGTCAAGTATTCCAGGCTGCACTACACTCAGCTGTTACATTTCCATTCTCCGTGCTTCAACCTCCCCTTGATTGGGGTCGGCTGGTATTGATGATAGAGATGATATGAGCCTTGCTTCAACATCTACGCGAATCTGGTCTGCGAGTGGGAACTCACGACGATAGGCACAAGTTGAGTCGAACAGTATGCCCTGTACTCAGATGGGTGATCCAGCATTTCTCGTGAGTCAGTCCGGAGAACTCACGAACGGATTGCAAGCCATTATATCTACTCAAGGATATGACCCGACAACGATTGTTATCGACGGCACTGAGGATAGCGTGCACTATCTTTCGTCTGCAGCTATAGACCGTATCGAACAGCACGTCAGTGATACAACTAACTCGTACTTGATCGTAATCGATGGGACGATGCATCCTGGCCAGTTTGTTGATTTGCAACTGCGGCTTCCACTGGCTACACTCCGAGACAGACGCGGAGTCCTATGGGAATGGTTGGGCAGAGAAAATCCAGTGGCGGCGACTCAATTTGACCTGCAACAGTGCCGCATCACACAGCGCAAAGCGGCCACAGAGCAGCGTGATGACGCTACGAGCGGTCCATCTGGTACGAGTGGTGAATTGGCAGCGGCTGAACAGCAGGCACAACAGTTACGAAACACACTCGAGAGTCGCCAGGCAGTAGCTCGTCAGCGGATTCAGGGCAGCTATACTGACGTCGATAGTCAAATCGTGTTGGTCGGAAAAATGGACGCACCGACCACCGCTGTGTGGGCTGGACTCACTGATCAAACTGCATCTCCGATACCCGGCCGTCCAGCACAACCAACGACCGCAATCACGGCATGTGGACCACACACGCTTGCAGTCACTGATACACCCGGAATACCTGATTCGGATGACCTCCCTGAGTGGTTTACTGAGACCGTCCCTGGTATGATAGCAGCAGTTGAGAGAGCTACGTGCGTGCTCGGCGTTGGGGACTGCCAATCATTACTGTCTGTGCTTGATGATCAGTATGGTGTCACCTGCCGGATACTGACATCTACGGACACCACAACAGCTCGCGAGACGCTTCAAAATGTACTTGAGACAGCAGAATACGTAATCCGACTGCCCTACAGCGATACCGCTCACACATTTGTGTCTAAACTTCATGAGCAAACCACAGTCCATGCAATTGAATACGATGATGCAATCTATGTGCACACTGAGGTCGCGCTGTCAGCAGCTGACTGGCTCCGCCGTCGAACATTGGCAGTTGACGGCGACATCCAAGCAGATCCAACTGGCATATAATGCAGTGCTGTGGTGTTGGTAAGTATAGTATACACATGTTCAGGTGAGCGGAAGATTCGGCCCCCTCTCAGTGTGATTGATTCTGGTTTTCACCGACACATGTCATTTTGAGCCCCTTGAGGACGCATCGGATCAATGTTTATGCTGTTCGGTTCGGCGGAGCGTGGCCACTCAACAGGAGCTTCGGTGTACATGTGTTGAGGAGACGCGGTTCGTATCATCAGTCCAGTCGTTGAGAGTATAGTCTACTTTACCCTGTGAGTCCATATCAACTATACATTCTATTATGATACACACGATAGTTATCAGCCAGACTGCTGCGAATAAAGCAGATCGGTACCTGACCACTTCTCAGCTCAAAGATGTCTTACGAGACAGTACTGGCTATATTTGCCGGCAGGCATCCCCGAATCACGACGGACTTTATCCTGAAAATGAATTTATCATGCGCGGTGAATTTTTTGGGCACTCACTTGACATCGTATTTGCAGTCGAGGCCGACCAGATTATCGTTATCACCCAAATGTCACAGCACGCTGACAGCCTCCGTGGACGGTTCTACGAGTTCATTGGGGACTCCGTCCCGACTGCCATCGAGCACGCGCAGCAACGAGGGTGACGGTCTGAACAATACATGAGTGTGCTACAGGTAATTTTATTCGTCGGAGACTGACCGGATCGTGAGTGCTGCTTCGCACACACAAGTGCTCCCACACTTTGGACAGGGTCCCTCAGTATGTCCGGCAATAGAGTGTGTGTGTGCGACATCATACCCATGTGTAGTTAGCAATCGTGCTGGCGAGTCAGAACCACCATGGAACCAGGCGTCAGCGATGAATGTATTCAACCCCTGCGACTCACCAATCTCGTGTAATCGCTCAATCAGTGAACTGCCGATCCCTTCACCAGTCCGCTCAGGATCAACATAGCCCGCGTGAATGAACCCATACTGAGATTCATGCGGAATTGGCTCAACAGTATCGATAAGATGCATTGCATCCCGAAGTCGCTCTCGTGACGCGTATATTGTGAGCGCCATGACACCCACCAGGTCGTCGTTCTGCTCCGCGACTCGAACAAAGGTTCCAGCACTTTCATCATTTACTGGGACATCGTACGACCAGCCATCTGCAAAGTGCGATGTAATAAGCGAGGCGACTGCATTCATTTCGTTTTGATTATTGCTAAGTGGACGTATGACTGGCATCCAATATTGTGTCGGGTCTGCGAATGTATGTGTGTTCAGATGTGTCGATATTTCATCCCGACCACAGCACAGACGTGTTCTGTCTAAGATTCCCGAAAAACAATCTTCCCGTCACGGTGGACGGTACTCGAGTCTGTGCGCTGTTCGTTGAGCCGGTGAGAGCATGATGACTCCGACCAGTTAGTTGTTGTTTGTCCCACTCGAACCGCACGAGCCTTGATCGTGCTCCGTCTCAGGAACGTTTCTGACGCGGGAAGGTCGGCGTGGCGATTGAGTCCAACGGACACATGAGTGTGTGATTCCGTGTCGTTCTGTCCGTGCCGCCACGCCAGGGACAGTGTTGACCGGTCCACGCTTCTAAGCGGAATTCGACCGATATAACGTATTTTGCGGCAGTACAACCCCGTCGCTCGATTAATCTTTTTGAATACTCAGAAGTTCTGTCTTGGCGTTTCAACCGATCAGTGCGTGTCCAGCACGTCCCTCAAGCCACCGATACCGTGTCCACCCTCTCGGCGTATCGCGACACGGTGCTTTTTGACGTGGCCACGACGACGGGTCTGTTCGTTGAACGTGCAATCAGTCCCGTCGTCGCATAATTCCAACCGGCTCTAGTCCTCGTAATCGGGTCAGTTCGGGTCGCCGACGATTTTGAGCCGGTGTTGTGCCTGCCTCGGAGTTGTTCTCTGATGATCAGTTCAATTTGGGAGTGGTCGTCCCATTCGACGATGTATGCGTCCTCTCGGGCGACAATCTTGAAAACACGTCCATCATCTTCGTCGCCACGGAAGTCTGGCGGGTCCGGGTCTTCCGTGAGCGATGTGTTTGACTCGCCGTCATGTGTCTGCTTGTTCTCGAAAAACAACCGCCACGCTTCACTGTTCGCTCGCCGGACAGTCTGGACGGTGGACGCGCTAAGAACGTCTTCGAATTTTCGTTCAAACCGGCCCGTATCGGCGTCTCATACGTCGTGGTTGAACTCGCCTTCGTCGTTGTCGCGTATGAAGCGCCGGTAATTTATGACGTTTTAGAGGGCGGCGAAAGCGTCCAACAGGTCCCGTGGCACCTGCTCCGTCAGAAAGCCGTCGCACAGCGAAGGTGTTGGTACGCTTAATATCAGAATTTTTGTGTCTTCTTATCAAATGAGTCCCGTGATACATGACTGTTGACACACCTCTTAGGTGTTAGACCTGAGGGGAGACAGACAATTGGACAACTGTTGATTTGATTGGCTGTTTCGAGGACCGACAGGCCACAGGAGAACGGTTTGAAGGAAACCGGAAAGCTACCTGTTCGTCTGCCGAGTGCAAAGAGAACAACCCGCATCATGCCGAAAACTGTGACAACAAAAGACGGCAGAGTCGAATGAGGCCATCGATTGACCTTTCTTGTCCAGAAGTGTTAGAAACGGGTATCGAAGCGTCGGAGACTCAACACCAGCAGTAACGCAGTGGACTTTCACCAGAGCTTATGCGATTCACTCCCGTCCTATTCGCTCCTCGGTTCCGACAGACCTTCCGAGTGCTCGTCACTCACGGGCAGAATTCTCTCGCTGAATTAAAAGAGTTCTGTGTCTCCTGCTGGAGCCACAACTCAAAACTCAGTATATTGGTGATTTCAGTGGTGGAATTCTAATCTGCACTTAGCGGTATCCTCGTATCAGAATCAGTGTGATAACAATCTATCATGGCCGACTCACGAACGTGCAGACTACTCTTGTTTGTGTATACAAAATATAAGATACGATGAGTACACAATCAGATGGTCAGCGACGAAAAATCCCTGTCGACCCGCCAGTCCATATCGAAACGTTTGCTACACATTACACACTGACGTGGAAAGCTGACAGATTATCTCGGTTCAAATCAGCTGTCCAGAATCTTGACACTGTGCCGTCATCGGCGAGAGCAATCATCAATGATACCTCTGTAGCCGGTCGCCAACGAGTCCCAGTGTCGGCCATTGATGCTGAATGCGAGACCACGACATACGTTCGAGTGGAATCAGATAATCCATGGACGCTCTCATGGGACCAACGGACGTGGCCGGTAGTCTCTGTAAGTGGGACACCACCACTCACGCTGTGTCAGCATGCACATCTTCGAACCACCGAATGTGCGAACTGGAATGA
>UEYZ01000040.1_pt1 | contig 32987 bp, 33 predicted proteins | sample 1903591 | NCBI WGS metagenome assembly UEYZ01 (sample SAMEA4776352, study PRJEB27445) | saltern metagenome | biome: Hypersaline environment; feature: solar saltern; material: Pellet | place: Spain | collected 2014-08 | depth 0 m | reverse complement strand
CGTCAAACTTCGTTTTCGCGACTCTGACACCCCCGCCAGACATTGGAAATCACTTCGAACTCACGCGATTCGAGAATCGGAGAATCTTGTCGCCACGTCACACATTTCTGCCCGACCTCAAAGTATTCTCCTTGTGCGGCGATAAAATTCGCTGTCGAAGTTGAGATTGCTTCACATATGTGAGGAGTCGCAAAAAATGGTAGCTCACTCAGAGAGGATGGCGAATGAACTACCCCTTCCCACTTCGCTCGTCAAGAGGTGACCACCGTCTAAGACTGGCCCGTTGAAGAAGGGAAGTGAGCCTCGCGGGAGTCAGTGTGGGGCAGCGATTTCTGTCAACGTCGTTGACCGCCCAGTTTCTGAGGTTTTCCAGATAATTCGAATATACTCTCCTTCCCATTTCCCTTTTCGTTGGTACATCGCACGCTCACCGGCGGTAATGAGGTTATCTTCACCAGCTGCATCAATGAACGTCACTGAGGCAGTTGGGTCAAGTGGCGCCTCAGTCACGACATTGAGTTGTGCTGCAGGTATTGAATCTCCAGACCTGTGCATAATCGTCAGGGTATCACTGGCTGGAAACTCAATAGTGAACCTGACCTGTGGGGGTGTCTCATCGAGTTGTGAGCTGAGAGTAAGAACGAATGTCCCTACGATTGCTGCGAGTATGACCGTGATTGCAACCATTAAGATCACACCAATAACCGGCGAAATTCCTCGGTAGTCCTCGTTTAACACCAATACCATGCGCAGCATGGGTCTGTCTTGTTATTAAAAAACTTACCAGAACACGACGCAGCGGAAGATGTATTTGATTGCTCATGTAATTTTTCGACAGAGATGTGGCACCCACCTGGCCGTTTCAACACGACACTTGCTCTCGGAGGTGGCTAATGGCTGTTGAAACAGTCCCACTGCTGGTTCCAGTTAGTCGCTCCTCCACTATTCGAAATACAGTTGCATTCAGCGTCAGCGAAGCAAAGAAGCAAGCTGAAGACGCCGCTGCTCAACCTGCAATTCACTTTGTGTACTTGTCCCGAGGGAGTTCGATCGCGGGAGGCGAAGCTTCTTCACAGGGGGAAGAACTACTGGAGCGCGTGCGTCTGTGGGCACAGGAGGATGCTGATGATACTGAAATAGCTCTTGAAACAGCAACGCTGGGGAGTAACCAATATCTGTTTAGTCCGGGCGATTATGCGACTGTTACGCTTCAGTATGCAAAGGAGCAAGATATCAGTTCAATCATTATCGATCCAGAGTATCAGCCGGGCGGAAACGCTCCTATGCTCAGGTCGTTTGAGTTGGAGCTCACACGATCGGATGTCACGGTCATAAAAGCACCAGTCGAACGTACAACGGTTCGGTCAGAGCTCACAACACGCGCCTCTGTATCAAAGTTTGTGTTCACCTTCTTGTTAGTCGGAGGGTTCTATTTATTAATTGCAGGGAGTCTAAAGCCATTTGAACTCCTTACAGGCGCGGTGACCGCGACTATCGTAGCAGCAGGCCTCTCGAACGTCGTTTTTGGAATTTCGCCCAGCCCACTTCGCACGTTTCAGCGCGTCCTTCGGTTACTCATATACATTCCATACTTACTCTGGGAAATCACGAAGGCAAACATAGAAATCGCATACATCATTCTTCATCCATCCCTGCCGATTGATCCGGAGATGAGTCGATTCAAAGCCGCGGTTTCAGGTTCATTACCTGTTACTGTCCTTGCTAATAGCATTACGCTCACTCCAGGCACATTGACCGTTGATGTGGACTCGACAGGGCTCTATATTCATAGTCTCACCGAGTCAGCACGGGATAGCTTGGAGGCTGGTGGACTCGAACGCGCTGTTCGATTTGTGTTCTATGGTCGCAAAGCAGCACGAATCCCCAGCCCGCTCGAACGTGAGCGTCCAATTCTATCTGAGGATGCCGAATCACAGGAGGCTGACTGATGCCGACAGTGCTTGTTGAGCAGATTTTATTGGCCACAGCGGGCGTCTTGATCCTCTCCACACTGGCACTGTTGTACCGCATCGCTGTTGGACCAACGATCCAGGACCGTGTCATCGGTGTGAATGGACTTGGGACCACAACAGTTGTGATTCTTGCACTGTTGGCTGCGGCACTCAATCGGCCTGTCTTTCTGGACGTCGCGCTGGTGTACGCTATGTTGAATTTCTTGATGAGTATCGCAATTTCAAAGTTCACTGTCGAACGAGGGGGAGTTGTGTAGTGACGCCTGTTGAGATCGTTGCCACTGTTCTCATTCTATTTGGCGCCTTCTTTGGCATCGTGGCCGCTATCGGAGTCATTCGTCTTCCGGATATCTATACGAGAGCACACGCAACTTCAAAGAGCGATACGTTAGGCATATTATTGAGCCTCATTGGAGTTGCACTTATTTTTGGGACGGGTGTGACTGCGGCCAAGACAGTCCTGCTAGCAGTGTTCATGTTTGTGACGAACCCCACAGCAGCACATGCAATTTCCCGTGCTGCGTATGATCAAAATATCACCCCCTGGTTTCGTAGCGAGAGTGAAGATTAATGCTCGTAACAATCACTCTGCAGGCCGTTCTCTTTCTTGCGTTGTTTATCGCACTTGTGGCTGTTGCATTACGTGACGTTCTCAATTCGATCATTGCATTTGCTGTGTTTAGCTTTGCTGTTGCTATCACTTGGGTACTGTTTGCTGCACCTGATGTCGCATTGACCGAGGCTGCCGTTGGTGCTGGCATCACCACTATCCTATTCCTTGTGACAATTGCACGAACTGTTCGCCCGAGCAGCGAGGAGCTATTTGAGTCGATTGGGTGGCGTGGTGGCGTGCTTGCAGTCGCACTCATGGGGCTGCTGGTGGTGACGGTCCCATCCCTTCCAGCGATAGGAAGCACATCTGCACCAATTGCGACTGCTGAGCTCACGAATTATTATCTTGAGAATGCGGACACAGAGACTGGTGTCAAAAACGTCGTGACAGCAATCTTGGTTGCGTACCGTGGCTTTGATACACTTGGTGAGGCGACTGTAGTAATCACAGCCGGCCTTGCGGCACTTATCGTTCTACGACAGGAGACATTCCTATGAGTACAGAGGAGATAGATCCCACTAAAGAGGTCAATCGGATTTATGTTGAATCGACGATTATCATGACGACTGTTCGGTTAGTTGTCCCATTTGTATTTGCATATGGGCTGTTCGTGATGTTTCATGGCGCAGACTCAGCTGGTGGTGGATTTCAGGGTGGTGTGATCGTTGCCGCTTCGATCTTGCTTGTTGGGTTTGCATTTGGGATTGATGCAACCCGAATATGGATATCTGAGTTGTTGACCCGAATGGCGATCGTGACGGGTGGGACAATATTTGTGCTCATTGGTATTGGATCAGTGCTGAATGGTGGTGCGTTTCTTGACTATTCAGCATACGGTCTTGACAAAACTGGAATCAAATATATCATCGAAATCATTGAGCTTGCAATCGGAGCTATCGTGTCTGGTGTCCTCATCGGGCTGTTCTTTACTCTCGCCAAGGGCGATATGCGTAGTGGCGAGGATGAGCAGAAGTCAGCTGAATCAGGCCAAGATCAGGAGGCCACATCGTAATGTTAGAGCTTATTGGAACACACTATAGTTACTTTGCATATGTTGCACTGGTAGGGATCGGTCTGTATGCAGTCATAGAGAGTTCGAACTTGGTCAAAAAGCTCATTGGGCTGAATATTTTCCAAGTTGGTATTTTCCTCTTTTTCATCACTGGCGGGTACATCACTGGTGGTGTCCCACCGCGCGTGGCTGAAGGCGGAGGCCCGTATGTGAGCCCCCTTCCACAAGTGCTGATTCTTACAGCAATTGTCGTTGGAGTCAGTCTCACTGCTGTTGGCTTAGCACTCATCGTCAGAATATACGAAGAGTACGGCACACTTGATGAGAAAGTCCTCAGCGAGGCTCAGATCAATGAGTGAAACACTTGCACTGCTCGTTGCACTGCCGGTCCTTACAGCACTGGTTCCGGTTGTGCTTGGTCGCATATGGCAGAGGGCTGGATGGACAGTCGCCTTTGTTGGGACGGTTTTGCATTTAGCTTTAGTGGTTCAACTAGCCAGAGCCATACGAGTTGAAGGAACCGTCTCTTACGCTGTTGGGAACTTCGCTCCACCAATCGGTATCGAACTTGTCGGCGACTGGATCTCAGCGACGCTTGTTGGGCTCGTTTCGATTATCACACTGATTGTATTAATCTTTGAACGTGACCGAAACGACAGTTCGGACGCCTTCTACAGCGAGTTACTCCTTTTAACAGCAGGACTTTCAGGAATCTTTGTCACCGGCGACCTGTTCAATCTGTACGTCTTTCTTGAAATCACTGGTTTAGCAACGTATGCGTTGGTCGCGACCAATCCATCCCCACGAGCTGCCGTTGCCAGTCTCAAATACCTCCTTGTCGGGACGATCGGCGCCTCGCTTTATTTGTTAGGTGTTGGCTACCTCTATATCTCCACAGGGACGCTGAATATGGCTGATCTCTCACAGCAACTCGCTGAGGTAGGATATACTTCGCCGCTGATATTGACCGGGTTTGTATTGATTATGATTGGCCTTGGTGTCAAGACCGCACTGTTCCCGCTGCACACGTGGCAGCCAGATGCATACACTGAATCGTCTGACTCGGTGACAGTCCACATTGCAGCGCTCGTTTCGACAGCAGCTGCATACGCCATATTTAGAGTCACGTTTGCAGTCTTTACTCCTTCGTTTGCATCGGCTGTTCCCGTCGCGCTTGACGCGCTCACAATCGCTGCACTACTCAGTATTATTCTTGGGTCAGTCTTCGCGATTATGCAGACGAATCTGAAACGAATGCTCGCCTATTCATCAGTCTCGCAGTTTGGACTCGTGATTGTTGGGGTCTCTGTCATTAATGAGACAGCACTCGTTGGAAGCCTTGTCCACTTGGTCGGTCATGCAGTCATGAAAGCAGGGCTGTTCATCGCCATCGGGGGGCTTTCGATTGTTGCAGGAGGATATGAACTGGAAGACATGCGTGGCATCGCTCAAAGGGCGCCGATACTAAGCGCTGGATTTGCTGTGCTTGCATTCGCGCTTGTTGGTGTTCCACCAGCGGTTGGCTTTGTCGGCAAGTGGAATATTGTCTTGGGCGCTATCAACAGTGGCGACTGGATTGTGGCAGTTGTCGTCGTGACAAGCACACTACTTACACTCGCCTACTTCGCACGTGTAATTGAGCGGATGTATTTCAACTCACCGATAAATATCGACCAAACAGCAGCGACTGACGGAGGTCAAGCACGACCAAGCGTGCCATTTCAAACACGGGCTCTGGTTAGTATTCTTGCATTCGCCTCGGTCTCGTTTGGACTCGTTGCAATCCAGTTCATCGCTGCGATTACTCCCATTGTCGGAGGATATCTCACATGACTGATATCGCCTCACTCCGTCCGCTGGCTGCAGTGATGATTCCATTTGTTGGCATATTCGCAATCATCGCCGCCCGAAGTCGACCGAATATCCGTGAAGCAGCAACAATCCTGACTGCACTCAGCACGCTCGCCGTTATCGGAAGTCTCGTTCCAGCGGTGTTGAACGGAACCGTTCACGTGTTTCGTCTGGGAGTGTTTGTCCCAGGTATTGAAATCGCGCTCCGCGCTGATGCACTTGGGATGTTGTTCGCACTGCTGGCAAGCCTCCTGTGGTTGATCACGAGCTTCTACAGTATTGGGTACATGCGTGGCTTGGATGAACATGCTCAGACGAGATACTTTGCATCCTTTGCGGCAAGTGTGGGCACAGCAGTCGGAGTCGCATTTGCATCGAATCTTATCGCCCTCTATATATTCTATGAGTTACTGACCGTGGCGACGTACCCACTCGTGACTCACGATGAGACACAAACAGCACGACGAGCCGGACGGAAGTACTTAGCATACACATTTGGTGGTGGCATTGCAGTACTGACAGGCACTGCTATTGTCTTCTGGACGACAGGGAGTGTAACATTTACTGCCGGCGGGATCGCAGCACTTGGGACGACAGATCCTGTCATTGCTCGTGCAGGATTTGCTCTCTTGGCTGGAGGATTTGGGGTCAAAGCGGCACTGATTCCTGTTCATTCATGGCTTCCGGACGCGATGGTTGCACCGACGCCTGTTTCAGGACTGTTACATGCAGTAGCTGTTGTCAAGAGTGGTGTCTTTGGCATTGCACGAACCGTGCTTGACGTATATGGTCCTGCTACGGTTGGTGACCTTGGTGTCGGTATCGTGCTTGCGACAGTTGCTGGTGCGACCATCCTCATTGCCAGCATTATTGCGCTTCGACAGGATAATCTCAAACGGAGACTTGCTTACTCAACAATCAGCCAGTTGTCGTATATTGTTCTTGGGCTTGGTTTGTTATCACCCGCTGCACTCATCGGTGGACTACTTCACATTCCAGCCCATGCATTCATGAAACTCACTCTGTTTTTCTGTGCAGGGGCGATTCACGTTGAAACACACACCGACAATATCAGCGAAATGGCTGGTATCGGGCGTCGTATGCCGCTTACGATGGCAGCGTTTGGAGTGGCCGCACTTGGAATGGCAGGGCTCCCACTGGTGGCTGGATTCGTGAGTAAGTGGTATCTGCTCATCGGGAGTGTTGAGAGCGGTGGTGTAGGTGGTGTCTTCGCTCTTGTTCTACTCACATCAGGCATCTTGAATATCGGCTATTTCTGGCCTGTCGTGTATCAGGCATTCTTTGAGACGCAAAATAACGCAGACTCAAAACCGGTCATTGAATTTAATATGGGGGGAAGAACGGCACGCACAGACGGTGGAACCGAATCAGAAAACTCGATGACAGCGTCACCAGTGTCAGAATCAAATACAAATCAGCCAGAGTCGCCCGGCTCGCACGCCGGCAGTTCAAATTACGCCGTTGATCGACACCCAAGCGATCATCACGCTGAATCTGCTGATGACGCATCCTCTCACATGGAGGGGACGCGGGCATGGAAAGAGCCAGCACTTGGGAATGAGAGTACATGGTTTATGTTAGGTCCAATCGCGATTGCGGCATTCGGCGCGATCCTCATAGGAATCCTCCCAGCAGAGATGATCTTCCTTAGACTCATTAATATCATCGTTGCCGGTGTCACGGGGGTAAGCCTATGATAGAGTACTCCCTTGTTGATATCGTCGCTCAACTCACTGATATTGGGCTGTCATCTGTCGATATTCCAGTCATTGCGCCACCAGCGATATTCATCCTCGCAATAGCGCTCATCCTTCCGGCGCTCAGTCGTCGTGTCGGTCATGGACTGGGAGTTCTTGTCACAGCAGGTGTTGCAATCATGTCATTGTTCATTCGCGACGGGACTTATCTTGCGGTGAATTTTCTAGGCTTCGACGCGGTGTTGCTCTTTGTCGATAGTTTCTCACGACTCATGGGGGTGATTTTCGGGACGATTGGAGCCGCAGCCGTTGTATACTCGTATTCATCAAACGCGACGAACCGACAGACTGCCTTCGCACTTGGATATGTCGGGACGAGCATCGGCTCTGTATTTGCTGGCGACTGGTTGACACTCATCTTCTTTTGGGAACTAATGGCGGTCACAAGCAGTCTCTTGGTGTGGGACTATGGTGGCGAAGCAGTTCGAGCAGGCTTTCGATATGCCATCTATCATGGGGTTGGTGGTAGCTTGCTGCTGGCAGCTATCATTTGGCAATACGTTGAGGTTGGATCGTTCCTCTTCAGTGCAAGTCAGGGATTGACTGCCGGTGTACCTGCAGTTCTTGGTGCGATTGGCATCGGAGTGAACGTTGGATTCGTCGGACTCCACCCGTGGCTTCCAGATACGTATCCACGTCCACACATCGCCGCAAGTGTGTTTCTGTCGGTTTATACGACGAAAACAGGTGTGTACGGTCTCGCACGTGCCTTTCCAAATGGAAATCTTGCAGTTGCCTACATGGGTACAGCCATGGCACTTGTTGGAGTGATATATGCACTTCTACAGAATGACATGCGCAGGCTTCTTTCGTATCACATTCAGTCACAGGTTGGATATATGGTGGCAGGTGTCGGAATTGGGACAGCACTGGCCACTGCAGGTGCATTTGCACATGTATTTAACCATATTTTGTACAAGGCATTACTATTCATGACCGCTGGCGTCGTAATTGCCGGCACTCAAGAGGAGAATCTTAAATATCTCGGTGGACTCAAAAATGCACTTCCACTCACCGGATTGGCATTTGTTATCGCGGCGCTTTCGATCAGTGGTTTCCCAGGATTTAATGGATTCGTAAGTAAGGGGATGATTACCGGAGCTGCACATAAGAAGCATCTCGACGGAATATTTTATATTCTACTCGCTGCCGGTGTTGGCACGTTTATGTCCTTTATCAAATTCGGCTACTACGCATTTGTGAGGGAGGCTGAGAGTGTCACCCCTGTTCAATCTTCGCGCACGGGTCAGCGAGTTGCAATGCTCAGTGTTGCTGGCCTGTGTGTACTCTTTGGACTCTTTCCTGAGATGCTATTTAGCATCCTCCCCGGAAGTACGGCTAAGGCTGACCCGTTCACACTTTCGCATCTGTCCGAAGGTGCCATCCTCGCAACACTCGGAATTATTGGATTCGCAGTTCTGAAGAAACCATTGTCTAAAATCACAGATGTCCCTGACATTGACCGTATCGTCCATCCTGCTGTCTTCTATGCCACGCGTGGACTCGTCCGCGGCACAACGGAGATATTCGCACTTGTGGATGCACTGCTCGTCCGGTTGAGTTCGGAAGCAATTGATACGATCAATAACCCAGCGCGGGTTACCAACGTTGTTCCTGGATTCCAGAGTGAGCAAGCCCCTGCAGAGATAAGAAGCTCTGGTGTGAACATAGGAACCGGAGCACTGCTCGTTGTTCTCACAGCAGTCATGACACTGACACTCACAATCCTCATGTAGATTCTTCTTAGACTGACGGGAGAAGTGGAATATAGGTCTGAAGATGTGACATATTAAGACGCACTCGCCCCAAGAGCGGGCGATAGGTTAGGAAAGCGCCGTTGCGAGCTCAGAAGCGACCGTTAGTCCGAAACGAGTCTTCGATCCGCTAAACGTGGTAACCTCGGTTTCAGTGACGATGTACGCTTCAGTTTCACTCTCACCCATTACACTTGCACTGTTCGCAACAGCGAACTGAAGATCATAGCGACTTTGAATTGCTCTTGCTGCTTTGATTAAAGAATCTCTATCACGAGTCGTTTCAGTCTTGAATCCCACAATTGGGAGGTCTGGGTGTGAGTCGCGGACTGAACCGATTACCTTTGGTGTGGGCTTAAGAGAGAGGGATCGAGGGTGACCAGATCGCAGTTTCTCAGGTGACTTATCCACGGTATAGTCGCTGATGGCTGCAGCACTGATGAGCGCATCCGACTCTGAAACACGTTCACGCACGGTTGCATGCATCTCCGTACTTGACTCAACGATATGAGTCGTTCCGACCGAGACATCCTGTTCGGTCGTTACAAGTTCGACTGTCGCCCCGAGCATCTGACACCCATGTGCAACCGCATGGCCGGTTTGCCCAGAGGCGCGTGAGGTGAGAATCCTGATCGGATCAATCGCCTCCGCAGTCGCCCCAGCAGTGACGAGCACACGCGTCCCGTCAAGCGGATTTGCATGCACTGCCTGGCTCACCGCCCGTACGATGGCGTCTTCAGTCGCAATCTTTGCTTTCGATTCCTCAATTCGCGGGGCAACGAAATTAATCCCCCACTTCTCGAGCGTTTCGAGCGCGCTCACCACTCCTGGGTGGTCATACATCGGTTGGTGCATCGCTGGCGCAATAACCGTCGGCACGTCTGCACCGATAGCAGTCGTCGCACAGGTCGTCACTGGTGTATCATCAACTGCTGAAGCGATCTTTCCGACTGTGTTCGCTGTCGCTGGCGCAACCAGTAGCACATCTGCCCATCCATCCCGGCCGCACAGTTCAATATGTTCGACCGAGCCGGTGATCTCAGTGATGACCGGGTGATCGGTCGCAAAATCCACCGCCCAGGGGTGAATGATCCCCTGTGCGCTTTGACTCATCACTCCACGAACAGATGCACCATGACGACGTATCTCATGAGCCAGTTCTACGACTTTGACCGCTGCAATGCTTCCCGATACACCCAGCGCGACATTGCACCCATCAAGCATACAGTTACAAACAGTGTCGGTATGAACATAACTACACAGGATACAGTAGTTCAGCACGAATGCCTCAGAGTGTTCGAGGACAGCAATCACAGTCGCTGTTCTGTCATTCCCTACTCAACCCTAGCTTCTTTGTATTGGTGAGCAGTTATTACAACCTAGCTGTGGAATACATCCGTGTGAGTGCTAATATACATCTCCCTCGGGCAGAGGTGTATGAGGCATTGCTCGATTTTGCCCGATACGAGCAATATTCAGAGTATCTCAGGTCTGTTCGGACACTGCGGGGTAACGGTGATGTCGGGACAGCCTATTCATTGAAATTTGCGTGGTGGAAGCTTTCATATGCAGTCGAATCAGAAGTGACCGCAACTGAGAATCCAGATTACATCAACTGGCGAACAACAAACAACCTTGACGCGAGGGGAAGATGGATAATCAGTCCACAGGGGCCTCACAGTGACTGCGACCGTGACTCTCTCTCGAAGGTGACTTTCGAAGCTGAGTATGATCCCCACTCAGCGAACGTTGGGAAGATCAATATTCCTCGGTTTGTCTCGTTTGATTGGGTGGCTGCAAAGATTGAGTCTGCGATTGCTGATGAGGCAGAGCGCGTTGTTGAGCGAGTTGTCGCTGATCTTGAAGGGGAACCGCGTCCAGTGAATATGAATATCACAACTCAGAGACCATCTGATTAATTTTCTCCACGGCTCTGCTGAGAATAAGCCCTAACGGCTTCATGCTCGGGCTCTGCACCACACCAGCAGGCGAATCTCATTCCTCTTGACCTTCCCGAATAGGTTGACTGGAAATCGACACCCGAACGCTCGCTGTGTTCGTAGAACTCCCTCCATAGCGACAACGACCCGACAACACAACTCCTGTCGCACACCGAGCGATTTCGAGAGGAGTCGAATTTCCAAACACGCGTCAGCGTTGGATCGAGGTTTGCAATCCATCTTCGGATTTTCTGACTGTACTTCTCGCACATGTGTTAATGATCCACCGGTGTCGGCTTCACCCTCTCAGGTGGCTTCAGGCGCAGAGATCATACGGGAACTCACATCTTCGACTTCCAGACGACCTGAGGCACTCAGCTTGTTTCCTCTGTAGATGATTAGATTACTATTTTGATGATTCGGTGAACGACCCCCTGCCTACTCGCCGTCTTTTTAGAGGCTTCCTGTTTCGATGACGGTCTCAGACGGCGTCTAACCGTGAGATGGCCTCTCACGAACGCGGTTTTCATCCACAACCTCTGACCAGAGGAAGGAAACAGACCGAACGCAATCTCCACGGGCATTGTATCTTTGGATTATCCCACCCTTTTCAAAACCGCGAGATAAGATATTGATTGCGGCGTTGGCATCCCTATCCATCCCAAAGCCACGAGCAGGACACGAATGCTCTCGGACCCACAACGGTTTGTCTGATTCGACACCCACAGGAGGCACACTCCTTGGTCATGCCTGCTGGTTCTACTTCGACAAAGTGCGTTCCTTCGCGTTGCAGTTGTATGCAAGCGATGTAGTGAACGTGTCCGACGCTGCCGAAACCATATTCCGAATGTTTCTAACGGACTCCAGCATCGACTTCACATTCAAATCCTCAACGGCAACCACGTCGTGCTCAGTAGCAGAGTAGTTCGAGAGCTTGTGCAGGAAGCCGTCGCGTTTCTGCTTGACTTGCTGGTGGTACTCAGCTATGTTCAGCATTTTCGAGGTGGAGTCCCTGAGCTCAAGGAGCAAACGGAGTGAGCGAGTCGGTCGGAGAGGAAACCGACATAGTAGGACACAACCGCCACACTGCGATCGACTCCCGAGCTCATAAGTGCCGTCGGGCACTCCCTGAAATGATCGGCGTGCGTTGAACCGCCGTCGTGAAACTCGCCGCTTTCGACGAGCGACGCGACGTTCTACCGGAACAAGGTGTCGCTGGCAACTGTTGAGGGCCGATTCGAACCGTCGTTCGTTCTCCCGGCAGACAGTCCAACGCCATACGAGCGGTACGTACTCTCCGAGAACTAACAGTTCTGCGAGAGGACGCTTCGGTCGACGCGGCCACTGACGAGTTCGACCTCAACATTTCGACGCGGCAGACAGACGGTGAGGGTGGGGTTAGTTTACGGAGAATCGAGAAGAAAGCCTCGCGCTTCAGCGCGGGGATGAATCCGACAACCCCGACACAATCCATGGTTCGATGCTACAACGGGATATTCCACGCAGGTAATCCACACATTCAAGTAATTTTACCGACATAGATTGCGTATGGTAAAATGGGTCGTCACTCGCACCTACACTGCTTCCATTCGGAATCAGTCACGGGTGTCTGACGATCTTGATGCCCTCGGGTTCGCAGCCTCAAAACTCTGGAACGTCGGACGGTGGACATGCGGTCGGATTTGGGACGAGATCGGTCACATCCCAAATCACAACGAACTCACCACCTACCTCAAGAATCACGAACGCTATGATGACCTGCATTCGCAGTCAAGTTCGTTCGAGACGGCAAAGCCGTCTCGTGATGCCAATGAGCTTCGCTCATTGAGCACAGCGAGTCCTTCAAGAACTCGCTGAGGCGTTTAGTGGTTGGTACGGGAACAGACGTCATGGAGACACGAAAGCGAATCCGCCCGTTACCGCAAACGCAACCACAAACATCCGCGTTCGACGGTCACGTTCAAAGCCGCCGGCTTCAAACTCGACACTCAGTACAACCGCGTCCGACTCTCTAAAGGATCGAATCTCAAAGAATACTGGTCGGATTTCATTCTCTGTAAATTCCAAACTCGGCCCGACGTCAACTTCTCTGCCGTGGAGAACGTCCAACAAGTGAGGGCGGTTTGGACAGGCAATGAATGGAAACTCCACTTCGTCTGTAAGGTGGAAGTTGACATATCTGAGTCGCCCGGCGATCAGAGTGTCGGCATCGACCTCGGTATTCCCAACTTTGCCGCGTTGGCATACGAGGACGGTCACAGCGAGCTGTACCCGCTCAACTGTCTGAAGCAGGATGACTACTACTTCAGCAAGCGGCTCGCTCAGTGTGACGATTCGTGCTCTGAGCAAGCAACCCGGCTGAACCACAGGAAGTCGGAGCGTCGTTCTCACTACTTCCACACGCTCTCGAAACAGATTGTTCAGCGGTGTGTCGAGGGGAGCGTCGGAACAATTGTGATCGGTGATCTCTCCGGTATCCGTGAGGAGGATGAAGATACCGAGTCAAAGAACTGGGGTTCACACGGCAATCTCGACTTGCACTCGTGGGCGTTCGACCGGTTCACTGAACTGCTCAGTTATAAGGCAGAGATGGAAGGCATCACGGTTGAGGACGTACCTGAGCGCGACACGTCAAAGTCGTGTTCATGCTGTGGTCGCAAGCGGGATGAGAACCGCGTCGAGCGTGGGTTATACGTGTGCGATGAGTGTGGGACGGCGGCAAACGCAGACGTGAACGGTGCCGAGAACATCCGACACAAAGTATCTCCGAGTTCACCGAATTTGTCGGTGAATAGGAGTCACGGCTGGTTGGCACAGCCATCGACGTTCTTGTTTAACAAGGAAACTGGCGCATTCGCGCCTCAAGAACAGGTAACGTCGTAAACCACAATATCCCAACTCAGCGGCGCGGTACCGTGGGAATCCTCGCGCTTCAGCGCGGTGAGGATGTCAACCGTTGTTTCTCCCAGTTGTTCCAGCGTTGTTTCCGTGAAAGCGATCGTTGTTCACGCGTGAGACGTTTTCGTTCGTCTTGCAGGCCGAGTGAGCAGGGTAACGAGTCTGGATTATCTATGCCGAAAGAGAATTACCTGCGGACAGGCCAATATACCAGAAGTACATGACTCAGGAGATCAGACAATGCGGATTGTGATTATCGGTGCTGGTCAGGTTGGGTCAAGCATTGCAGCCAATCTCACTGAAACACACGAGGTTGTGGTAATTGATCGGGATGCGAACCGAATTGAGGACTTAAGATACTCTCTCGACGCATTGGTGCTTGAAGGTGATGGCACTGCTGTTGGAACACTTGAAGAGGCTGGTGTCGAGGAAGCTGATATCATTATTGCCTCCACAGATAACGACGAGACGAATATTATTGTCTGCTCTACGGCGGAAGCGATTGGCGGTGCATTCACAATCGCACGAGTCAAAAATACAGAGTATCTTCGGACATGGCAACGGTCAGACCGTGCATTTGGTGTCGACTTCATGGTGTGTACGAATCTGTTAGCTGGAGAGTCGATTGTCCGCACCATCGGGCTTCCTGCAGCGCGTGATGTAGACCCGTTTGCGAATGGTGAAGTCCAAATGGCAGAGTTTGAGATTGATGAGTCGAGCCCACTGGCAGGGCAGACGGTTGAAGAGGCCGATCAGTTTTCTGGATTGACCTTTGCTGCTGTGTTAAAAGATGGAGATGTTGAGATCCCGCGTGGCGATACGGCGCTCCAGATACAAGATCATGTGGTTGTCATCGGGTCTCCAGAGAGCGTCAAACAGTTTGCTACAACAGCTAATCCGACAACCACTACATCGACTGGTGAAGTTGTCATCATTGGAGGGTCAGAAATTGGATTTCACGTTGCGAGACTGTTACAAAACCAAGGGTATCGTCCTCGGTTAGTTGAGCGCGACCCGACTCGTGCACGTGAATTGGCAAACGAACTCTCAAACACCGTGGTGATGGAATCTGATGCCACTGATGTAGAATTCCTTGAACGCGAACATATCGGTGATGCTAGCGTCCTTGTGACCGCGCTTGATTCGGATGAAAAAAATCTGCTCATCTCACTGCTTGCTTCACAAGTCGGCGTTGACCGAACAGTTGCGGTCGTTGATACATCGGAATATGTAAGCCTGTTTGAAGCGGTTGGAGTCGATATCGGAATCAACCCTCGCGAGCTTGTTGCTGAGGAGATAACTCGGTTTACACGGGAGGGTGGCGCTGAGAATGTTGCAGTGATTGGGTCAAACAAAGCAGAAGTACTGGAGATAGAAGTGGATACCGACAGCGTGCTTGCTGGTCGTGAAATACGAGAGGCGGTGAGTGATCTCCCTGCTGGCGTTGTATTTGGTGCCGTGACTCGGGATGATGAGTTTATTGCTCCTCGTGGCGATACAATTGTCTCTCCTGGTGACCATGTTGTCCTGTTCTCACAGATTGATGTGGTTGAAGAAGTTGCTAAGAGAGCCTGAGGCTACATTAATTGCTCAAAGATTCGACCGTCCCAGCCGCCGCTAACAATGTCTCTTCGCTAAACTGCGGGCCAATTAATTGTAATCCAACAGGGAGCCCATCATGCTTTCCAGCAGGCACGGATATAGCAGGAAGGTCAGCAAGATTAACTGGCACAGTATTGGCGTCCATCAAGTACAATTGGAGTGGGTTATCGAGACTCTCACCTATCGGTGGTGGGGTAACAGGCATCGTTGGTGTTGCAAGCAGGTCTGCGCGCTCAAACGCCTCATCAAAGTCTTGAGCAACCCATGCACGAGCATCCTGTGCTTTGGTATAGTATTTGTCTTGATACCCTGCCGAGAGTGCAAATGTCCCCAGCAGGATTCGTCGCTTCACCTCCTCACCAAAGCCTCTCTCTCGGACGTCCGCGAATGTTTCATTCCAATTTCCATTCTCTGCAGTCTCAGGCCCATACCGTACGCCATCGAACCGAGCCAAGTTTGATGATGCCTCTGACATCGCGATGACGTAGTATGCCTGAACTGCATGTTCGAGTGATGAGAGTGAGACGTCAACGATATCAACTCCGACAGACCGGAGAGTCTCGAGTGCCGCGTTGAACTGCTCGGTTACCCCAGTCGTTGCCCCCTCAACTAACTCTCGAATAACGCCGATGGTAAGAGATGAGGCTGAGTTACCAACAGCAGCTTGATACTCTGTGTTTTTGCCTGGGTGAGTCGCCCCGTCATGATGAGCATCGTATCTCGTCGTTGCATCATTGTGATCTACACCAGCGACAATATCAAGAAGGGCTGCAACATCGCTGACTGACTGGCCAATCGGTCCGATCTGCTCGAGCGAGTTCGCGTAGGCAACGAGTCCATACCGTGAAACGAGACCATACGTTGGCTTCAGTCCAACAACACCACAGAAAGCGGCTGGGTTTCGAACTGATCCTCCAGTGTCTGACCCAAGGGCGATATCGGCTTTTCCCGCAGCGACGGCAGCGGCTGACCCTCCCGAGGATCCCCCTGGAACCCGGGTCTCATCCACGGGATTCTTTGTCGCTCCAAAAGCAGACGTTTCAGTCGTCCCACCCATGCCAAACTCATCCATATTTGTTTTTCCGACGATGTGTGCCCCTGCTTGTTTCAGTCGTTTGATCACTGTCGCATCATATGGGGGGACATACGACTCCAGCATCGCTGACCCGCATGTAGTCCGGGTGCCGGCCGTACTGATATTATCCTTAATTGCCACTCTCTGCCCAGCGAGTGGCCCATCGTCCGACTCACGGATGTCTGTCTCAGTGATAAAGGCGTTATAACTCATTAGGAGACGTTAGGACCCTTGAAAAATCCATCCTCAGTCTCGTCTGCGTTCTGTGTTGCTTCGTCATGACTGAGGCCAGTCTCAACCGTATCAGCGCGCATCACATTAACCAGCGGCGGCTCGCGGTCGACCTCAGGAAGACGTAGTATGTCGGACACTGAAGTGCTCATATGGAGACAACCCGCCATTTCACTGCAACTGTATATATCGTTGAGGGCGACGCGACCGCACTCCATGCTCACGAGGAACTTGGCATTCGTATCCCGCCTGGTGGCCACATCGACCGTGATGAACTTCCGCATGAGGCTGCACTCCGAGAGGTTTATGAGGAGACGGGGCTTGAGCCAGCACTTCTCAGCGAGCGTCCAGAATTACAGATACCGGCCGGGACATCGCTTCCTCAGCCACAGTATCAACTGCTCTATGACGTGACTGTCGATAATGACGGGAACGTGAGTCACCAACATATCGATCATATTTACTTCGCTGTTGTTCACTCTCGACAGATTAACCCCCAGGGCGAAAATGAAGCTGATCCCTCGGTCTGGCAATGGTACGACCGTGAGGCACTCGAATCTTCATCTTTAGACGCCGATACAGCAGCAATCGGTTGCGAGGCGATCGAGATGGCACGCACTCACTCGAGCGAGCACGAGTGAAACGCCAGTCCCGTCGGTGAACTGCCTTAGGGTCACAGAGAAGCCTTGAGACGGAAACCGAAACCGAAATAGGAATTGTCGGTTCCAGTCGAGAGCCACCCCGCCTGCTCCGCCTGTAGAGTTTGAAACTGTCTGTGAAACAATCGATAGATGAGCGTACTCCTGTGGTCCGAGATACGACACTCAGATGATAACAGGCGAGCTTCAGATCGTGAGAATACTACTCATCGATCAGATGGTCAATGTATTGTTGCACATGATTGTCCATCCGGCGCTTGAAACCCGCTTGTCTCGCTAATCGATCAAGCTCGCGAGCAACATATGTCCCGTACTGCACCGCCTTCTTATCGCGCGTTCGAACGTCGTTCGAGAGTCGTTCGGTTAATGCGTCCCGAAGTGCAATTTTTCGTCGTTCACTCGTGGCGATTAACACGCCCGGAAGGGTCAGAGCAGCCTGAATAACTGTATCTGATAAAAACGGGGTAAGAGGCTCAACACCGCCTGCTCGAATCGCTAAGACATCACGAATCGCCTGAGAAGGGATAGATAATATCATCTCGTATCGAGCCTCGCGAATGGTGTCTGCTTCAACGCGGGGGTCATCTGCCGCGTTCGCGACCTTGGCATACCCTCCAAATAGCTCGTCTGCACCTTGTCCCAAAAGGAGATGGGTGTGCCCATCCTCAGCGACCCTCTTGGCGGTAACATACAATGGAATCGCAATTGCCAGGTCCATCGGATTTGACCGGCCGGTTGCGGTGACAATCGGTTCAATAGACGAGATGATCGTCTCGTGGGTGAGCTCTATCTCGGTCAGCGACCGGTCCAATATCGTCGCGGCCGACCGTGCTGCTGTGCGGTCGTGACTATTGGGAAACCCTGCGACATAGCATGGTGCCTCAGGTGCACTAAGTGCCACTATACTGGAATCGATGCCGCCTGAAAACGCGACTGCGGGGGTGAACTCATCACCTGACGACGTTTTTGAGCGGTAAACTCTATCAGTCAATATCTCAGACTGTATGACATCAGTCACTCGCTTCTGCGCTTCATGAGCATCTAATGCCTCTCGTCTGGGTGGGGTTTGTCTCGGCGCATCTGGGGATGCATCCTGAAGTGGCCCAGCATAGCCTGGAGGGATGACGATTGGATCATCAAGTACCCTCGGAACGAATGCCCATGTAGATGATTCGGCTTCACGAAACAATGGCCTCCGCCCAAGCACATCACGGTATGCGTGCTCATCAACAACCCCCGCAAACCCATCGAACCCAGTAAGAGCTGTATCTAACACAGTGCCGTTCCGGAAGGGTTTGACCGGGGCTCCGTCAACCAGTGTCTCACTTGCGGTAAATCGTGTCAATGGATACGACATTTATACGAGTTCAGAGATCGTCCGTATCACTCGACGCTTGATTCCACCACCGAACTGGCGAAATGAGATCCGCCACGGAGTCTTTGTTCCAGAGACAGTGGTTTCCCCTCTGGCGATCGCATCTAAAATCGCCCGAACAGACTGTTTCGTCGTCCGAACTTCAGTCACGGCCTGTCCAACCATCTCACCAATGTGCGCATCGCTGCCAGCGGTCATCGCCATGTCTTCACGCTGAGCAAATGCCTCAGCCTTCCGATTTGCCCGGCCGGTAAACAGTCGCGAATTGTATACCTCGATAGCATCTGCAGCAACCAGGTCGGCTTCAGGCACTTTTGACCCGGCGCCATGTCGTGATGATTGAAATGGGTGTGGGATGACAGCAATTCCCTCTTGATCATGAATACGGTCGAGTGTCTCTGCATAAGAAAGATCTGCAGGAATTCGCTCGGTGATACCGAATGCAAGAATATGACCCGCTGCAGACGATATCTCCATTGCAGGGATGCCAATCAAGCCATATTCCGGAGCGAGCGATGCTGCCCGCAGGCTCTCTTCGATTCTATCGTGATCGGTAATCGCCAACGCGTCGAGCCCAACGGCTGACGCCTGCTGGAGCAGTAGTTCTGCAGGGTCACGACCGTCATAGGAGAGTGCAGAATGCGCGTGGAGTTCGACCGATAACACGTTTCTATATTTCTCACCAGATAAAAAAACACCCCGGTATACTCTGTGTCACACAGAAAGATGATTAAGACCGTCTGTTCACATGTAAGTATATATGGCCTTGTCGAACGCTGACCGTCGCGTAATTGAGGCTGCTCTTGACCGGGGTGTGAGCCCAGCCGAGGCGGCACTGTTTGAAAATCTTTGGAGTGAACACTGTGCATATCGTTCGTCACAGCCACTCCTTGCAGCATTCGAGAGCACAGGTGAAGACGTCGTTATTGGCCCCGGCGACGACGCAGCCGTTGTTGAGCTCCCGACAGAGGACACGGCCACTGAGACCCCGTTTTATCTGACGATGGGGATTGAAAGCCACAATCATCCATCATACGTTGACCCATATGATGGGGCAGCAACAGGTGTCGGAGGGATTGTGCGCGATACACTCTCAATGGGTGCCTACCCGATAGCGCTGGCAGATTCGTTGTATTTTGGCCCTTTCGATCGCGAGCATAGTCAGTACTTACTCAACGGCGTGATCGAGGGAATCGCAGATTATGCCAATGCGATAGGCGTTCCGACAGTCACAGGCAGCGTTGAATTCAACCCAGGATATGAGGGAAATCCTCTTGTCAATGTTGCATGTATTGGTCTGGTCACAGCTGACAGGCTTGTGACGGCCGAGGCAACAACGGCCGGTAATCGACTGATGATTGTTGGAAATCCGACAGGACGTGATGGACTCGGTGGGGCATCCTTCGCCAGTGAAGATCTCTCAGACGACGCTGCGACTGAGGATAGACCGGCAGTGCAGGTTGGAGATCCATATGCAGAGAAGCGACTCATTGAGGCGAACGAGGAACTACTTGATGCGGACGTCATCCAGGCTGCACGGGACTTGGGCGCAGCCGGGCTTGGTGGTGCCTCCGCAGAACTGGTCCATAAAGGTAATTACGGCGCACATGTTGATTTGAATGCAGTCCATCAACGTGAACCGCAAATGAACGCTCGTGAGATACTGTTAGCGGAGTCTCAAGAGCGCATGTGTTATGAAATCCGCCCACCAGATGTTGAGACTGTCATGCAAATTGCAGACAAATACGATCTTGGATGTTCGACTATCGGCAGTGTCACAGAGGGAAATTATGTCTGTGAATTTAATGGTGAAACTGTCGTTGACGTTCCCGCTGAATTGCTTGCCGATGGAGCTCCAATGAACGATCTTGAGGGCATCTCTAAGCCAGTGTCGACGGAGGATGTCCCAGATTTCGACCTGCAACACGCTGCAGAAGCAGTATTGAGAGATCCCAGTACTGCCTCTAAAGAGTGGGTGTACCGCCAATATGATCATGAGGTCGGACTCCGCACAGCTCGAAAGCCTGGTGATGATGCTGCTCTCTTAGCCATCCACGAAACCGGCACGGGGGTCGCCATGAGTAGTGGCTCGGTCCCCTTGTGGACAGACAGTGCACCCTACGAAGGCGCACGAGCAGTAATGCTAGAGAACGCAATCAACGTGGCAATTAAAGCTGCAACACCGATCGCTGCGGTGGACTGCCTGAACGGCGGAAATCCGGAGAAACCACCGGTATATGAAGCGTTCAGACAAACCGTTGATGGGTTGGCGACGATGGCCGATGAACTCTCGATTCCTGTCGTTGGCGGAAACGTCTCGCTATATAATGATTCGTCAACTGGCCCAATCCCACCGACGCCAACTGCCGCTCTCGTTGGGACAAAATCGGGATTTGATTGTCCGCCACGACACTTCAGCGGCGAAGGGACCGCAGTATTAATCGGGAAATTGAATCACTCTCTTGGCGGCTCAACACTCTTAGATGTGACTGGTGGACAAGATGCATTCCCAGAGCTCCCACCTGACCCAGCGGCGCGTCTGAATGCAATCACAGAGATAGCCAGACAACCAAGCACGAAGAGCGCACACGACATTAGCAATGGTGGACTCCTCGTGACGCTTGCAGAGATGATAACGCCTGAGACCGGATTATCAGTCTCGCTCTCCTCACCAACAATGCTCTTCACTGAGACCCCCGGTCGTGCGGTCATCGAGACAACTGACCCGGCAGCCGTCAAGACGGTGTTTGACGACATAGCTCCAGTAATTGAGTTGGGCGCCGTCCAAGATGATGGGCACCTTTCGATTCAGACCCCTGATTCACGTTGTTCCTTCTCATATGAGGAACTTACCAGTCTCCGTCACGTTTTTGCAGACAATTTTTCATGACTGGATAGTTCCGTTGCAGCTCAATTCGGTGCCACAGAAAAATATCGGTGTATGCCTTCCTCAGACAATACTTGCAACTTCAGGCCTGAATGAGCCATTATATGAGCGTATACAGTGAGCTACAGTAGCAGTGGGATTGCAAGAACAATAACGAGTCCAATGAGCAGCGCAATGAGCCCACCTACGACGTGATTATGCTGAAACGATTGCATCGGTGCAGTTACTCGGTGATACTGGTCGGATTGTGACTGTGGTTCCATACTGACTTTAATGTGGTATGAGTACATTATACTTACAATCCGCGGGACGAGCCCCACAGGGTCAAAGGGAAGTCGTAGAGTTCCGATGATCATGGTGACTCCAAACTATACTCTCTGTTATCATGAACGGATTTCCTTCGAATCGCTGAGAAACATGCCATGAGTAATGTATCACTCGAAATTATCAAACATGGGTACCGTCTATCTCATCATAGAGATGCTCACAAAGCGTGTTATCCCCTGTATCGATGTTGATATCAACGATGAGGGGAACCCTGCAGTGTACACAGGGGTAAATTTTGAAGACCTGAAGCACACTGGCGACCCATTGGAGATGGCGAAGGCCTACAATGCGGCGGGTGCTGACGAATTTGTGTTTCTCGATATCACCGCATCAGCAGAAGGAAGAGAAACCATGCTTGAAACAGTTCGCACCGTTGCAGAGGAAATATTCATTCCACTCACGGTAGGCGGAGGAATCCGGAGTAAAGCAAACATCAAACAAACTCTTCGCGCAGGTGCAGATAAAGTGTCGATCAATACAGCTGCATTAGAGAACCCGAATCTGATCAATGAAGGTGCCAAGGCATTTGGCTCTCAGTGTATCGTCATTTCAATTGACGCGCGTCGCCAGTACGATGAGCAGGGCGAATACTACCACACCATCGACGGAGAATCGTGCTGGTTTGAGTGTACGATGAAGGGTGGCCGTGAGGGCACACAGACCGATGCGATTGAGTGGGCACAGACTGCTGAATCGCGGGGGGCAGGCGAGCTATTCGTCAATTCAATCGATACAGATGGGACTAAAGATGGATACGATATAGAACTCACTTCAACGATTTGTGAAGCAGTCTCCACTCCGGTTATCGCTTCGTCTGGTTGTGGAGGGCCTGAGGACATGTATGAAGTATTCGAAAAGGCGGATGCAGATGCTGGTCTTGCGGCCTCAATTTTTCACTTTGATGAATATTCGATTGAGGAAACTAAGCAGTATTTGAATGACCGTGGCGTCCAAGTCAGAATCTAACTTGATCACGCGTTCGGAACGAGCAGAGATTGAAGCCTTTGTGTCGGTATGTGACATAGATTCATGCTTCTCGATTTATGCCAGGCGAGTCGGTCGGCGAATCGACTGGACTGTGCCGACTGCATAAGTGTCTTACTGGATGACGCGAGGCGTATTGCACCTCGGTTATGAGAAACGGAAAGCCAGGCTGTGGGAAGTGATTTGTCAAGAGAGCTTAATCGGTCACGTTCTATCGAGGTCGAATCATTTCTCCAGTAATCGGTGTGGGTCAGTGTGCGGCCTCAAACGCAGAAGTGAAGTCATTGACAGTGATCTGGACGGACCGTGACGCATCGCCCAACGCGTCAAGTGGGTCGACGTTCGAGTCTGTCTGAATCGAGAGAATCGGTTCAACCTGACCTCCAGACTGTTCTGGATTCATATCATACGTCGCCGCGACCACTCCATCCGTTTCGAGCAGTGCTCCTTTGATGACGTTCATAAATGTATGATCTTCACCCGCAATCTCAATCCGGAGTTCTTCGTCAGTCTTCTCTATGACCCGTAGTTCCATGTTATAGATATAGCATCACATTGTTTCAGTATTTCGTTGTTCAAAAATGGAATCTACCGTCGGGCTCTTTGACTCATGATGATAGCGATATGTCCTCTCGGCAGTGATGTCTGAGCGAAGAATGCCCCCTGTCTCGAGATGCTGGAGGTGTGCAAAGGCTTCGCCTGTTCCGTGTAGTGCATGGATACCTCTCAAGTCACCGAATAGTCGTTTTGCCACGCTCCAACAATCTAAGGGGCCATCGTTCTCAATCATGCTTACGACTCGCTCACTCCGATTACGATGGTGGGTTTGGATCGATTCTATTCGTTGTATAGGGTCCTCAAGTATCTCTCTGTGTCCCACGAGTGCTTGCTGGACGCCGGAGTGAGCAATTGTCTCTAAGCTCTGGAGATAGTTGTCCAATGGTTTCTCAACTCTGACATCAGCTCCGCCAATGTTTGGCGTATACTCTCCAAGCAGCGTATCACCGACGAATGCGTTCGTGCCGTTCTCCTCGAAAAAGTACCCAACGTGGCCCGCGGTATGCCCTGGGAGATGAACAACCTCAAAATCGAGTGTGCCGAGGCTAAGAACTGTGCCGTGAGTTACCGACTCAATCTCCGGTGGGGGACCGAATGTAAAGCTAAAATCTTCAAAAAACGATTCTAATCCCATCCGCACTTCTGCTGGAACACCCCACTTGCGTAGTGCCTGTCGACGGTCGGAGCGACCAGCAGCGAGTGGGCCCTCCGTGGCGGTAACACGACGTGCATCTCGCGGGTGAGCGTAGACACTCGCACCTGCTCGTCGTTGAAGCACACCGGCATATCCTGCATGGTCAGGATGCCAGTGTGTTAGCAGGATAGCATCTATCTCGTTGACAGATGTATGATTCTCTGCGAGGCCTACCTCAAGTGCTGCTATGCTATCTTCACTCGCTACTCCTGTATCGATGAGCACTGTTGAGTCTCCTTGAATAAGATAACTGTTAGTCGGCCCTTCAAACAACTCACCGCCGAGATCAATTCGTGTCCAGTCCATACCAACACTCAATGTGGCAAGTTTAGAGAGATGTCGCTTATTTCAGTTCCTGTCGATTACACCTTGCTTCTCACGGAGCGGATCCGTGAGGGCGAATCGAACAGAACTGGGGGTCACTGACTGGCTTCCCGCAGTCAAAAGGGACACAATCGTGTCCCTGGCTGACCAAGCCACTGCGAAGAGCACCAATCTCGCAGTTCTTTGATGACGCGCTTAGGAGCTCCCATCGCGCGTCATCTGATATTTTAATGTTTGTGGACAAAAATCCTATGCTAGTCACGCATTCGGCCCTACTTGAGAAAAACATATGATGAATACATCACTACATGCAAGAAAATAAAACGAACGTTATTTTCATCTAACCAGATATGGTTCATTCCCGGCGATGAACCGACCTAAATCAGCTTCTCGACGGAAATCCTTGGAGCGAATTTTTTGAATCGCAGTCACCAATTGCGACTTCTCTGTCGTTCCCCACTTAGAGGGACTCTCGATCGGGAGGATCAAAAATCCGCTTCCAGGGACCTCCCTCGCATGTAGCGTGGTCATGCCACTTTCGAGTTTCTTTGCCCGAGCGGAATAGTTGGTCAATACATATCGGGTCGCTCGTTTGCCAACTGGCAAAAGCACATGGGGCGCAATTGCACGAAGTTCAGCATCAAATAAGCGTGACTGGTCCGTATATGCCGCTGCTGATGGTGGACGCTCTGTCGGCTCACACCGGTGTAAGTAGGAAAAAAACGTCTTCTGTAGATGCAAATCACCCTCAGTCGTACTCTCGAGTAACTCTGCTGCATCAAGTGCATCTAGTAGCGGGCGACAGTCTTTGGCCGTGAACGGAATTTGTTTATCAAACCCACCGTGTATCCCGGGATGATCCCCGATAACGTGAAATGACGCGTTGACATCTCCGTAGCTCTGGACATACCGACTGCAACCAGGTGAAATACCGAACGGATTTCGAATCCTGTCTGTTACGTTTTGCACAGGGTGATTACAGCGAATATCTTCTTAATATTCGCGATTTAAAAGGGGCCTTTGTTTGTTCGAATTACAGACTGAGATTCAGCCGAGTGCTTACAACTCGACGCCGGATGGAATAAGACTCTGTGAGCGAAGCAGATTGCCCTCAGCATCGTACGTCAAAAACGTCTCTTTATCGTACTTCACTATCTCATCGCCTTCGATACGAACATCGATCAAATAGCGCCCTTCTCCAGAGTTCGTTCCCTGCTCTTTTCCATACTCACGCGCAGCGTTAATAAATGAGAGGACGTCCTCTGCACGTTGGTTCAATTCTAAAATAAAGTCACCAGTAATTCGGTTCGTCACGCTCACTACACCAGATGCGTCGGATTCATTAACATCGTCCTGTAGTCTGAATGTGACATCTGTTTCGCTTGCGTCAAGATACTCCCCAGAGGGCTTGGAGAGTTGTCGCTTCAACTCAGCACTTGGACCGTAGAAATCAATTTCAACACGTGGCTTCTTTGGCTTCCCTTCATCGCTGACCCAAGCGACGTTAGACACGTCGAGTTCGAAGTAATCCCGCCTCATTCCGTATCATAGATAATGCTTTCACTCGGTAAGAACGTAACGCCATGTGACGGCTGGCTATTGATGAATGCTTGCGTAGAAGTGAAATATATTGGCGACGCTACAGACGATACTGTGGCTCTCAAATTCGAGCCTTCACACGTGCAGATTGAGACGGTCTCCGTGGAGTCGCCAGTCTGTCACCTCAGCATCTGAACGCGATTAGTTATGATGATAGAATCTCTGTATCCAGTTCGGAACGAGGAACAAGCCTGCTCTGAGTCTGATGCCAGGTTCAATTCTGAATGCCGTTTTTGTGCTGTCAAGACCTGTGATTATGGATACGCTTACACCAGACGCAATATGAGATCACTGTAACGAATATTGTTGATGATCCAGTTTGCGAAGTTGCTCGACCGCGTTTTCGGCCATCGCAGTTGGTTGATACACTCGTTCACCGCACTCACGTGTCTCCTCAGCTAACCCCGCAGCTAATAATTCAGCCATCAACCCATTTAGTTCGCTCTCGCAACACGTCGATAATGACCGCATAGCTACCCCACTGAGAGATTCCGCCTCAACTAGCTTGATCAGCAATCCAAGTGTTTCGATCGTATGGATCCCAGTTATCAAGCAGCGAAGGTCATCTGGAACCGTCTCCGCGACGATTTCAAGCTCTGACTGCCCAGTCTCTGAAACCGGGTTGAGCTTGGAAACTTGGACGTACTGCTCTGTCCCAGAATCAATATCTCGGACTCGTGCAGACTCATCTGACTGTTTTAACAGCTCGTATTGATTACCACTGGCGTCCTCAACAAGTCGCATGATGCGACGTAGTTGGGTTGAGGCTAAAAATACCCATACTCGCTAGTCACTGGAGGGTACCTCGGCGTCTGGCCCTGATATTTCTTGATAGTGTTCTTCAGTGACCCTGTACGTGCGATATCCACAGAATAGCCCAATAGATGTCACAACACCGCCCCAGCCAAAGTCAACATCAAATCCGATCAATAATAGACCCAGTCCAATTCCAGCGATTGCACCGTTTGCGTATATGACTGCAAGTCCGAACCGTCGCGCCCCGTCTCCTGAGAGAGATTCACTCTCTTGAGGTTCAATTTCTGTCTCCAGTGTCGGGTCGGGGATGTCAACGAGTGTTTCGGCAGGATCATCCCATTGACTCTCCGGATCGAATTCATCAGGTTCGTGCGGCCACGGATCAGAATCGGATGTCACTATCTGATATTTGGACAATGACAGTCAAAAGTAGTTCGTTTACCTGGTTAAATCTAATCTCAACAGTACTCGCTGAGCTCAATTATGTGCGATGTCTCCACCCACGCAAGCGGGTTATCTGGGTCATAAAAGACAATCCCGTCCTCAATCTCATATGACTCGACATCACCTAACCGGCGAGCCTCTCCTAACTGTGCAGGGACATTGCTTGACTCGACTGACTGATTTGAATCTGCCTGTTTTCCCATCTTAATCTATGGTACAGAGTGACACGATAAATGTCTTGCGTCACCTCAGAGATGGGACATGAACAGCGGCTGAAACCCAGCGCATCGCAGTCACTCAGTCTTTGATTTGCGAAATTTCGCTCATCGCAAGCGCTCATTCCCCCTTCTCAGCGAGCAACGTCGCCCAAGGACCGAGGAATATTGATGAAGCCACAGCTCTCGTTCGCACACCGGGAGGCGCTCTGAAGACGCAGTGGAAGTACATATATCGACACCACACTGTTGTTGTCTTTCAGATACTGTTACTGGGCAATCCTACCCACTATTCCAATATTTCCATACATACTATCCAATTGCGTCGACACCTACTCCAGCGTTTAGGACGGGAAGGATGTCACATTGCACCACTCATACAGGCACAGTCCGCGCGCTGATGCCCCACAAGGGGCGTAATCAAAGCAGCATTCAGAGCTTTTCGCCCGAGAGAGTCGGTAGAGACGCTTAGATAGGCAGGAAAGTTCACACAGGGGGTCTCCCAAAGCCGAAGTCTTTACTCGATAGTGCCAAACCTCATAATATGGAACAGGCAGGGCTCACTGACAATTGGGATGGCAACTCAGGTGGGAGTTCCGCCAATGCTCGGCCGGCTGCTGAGGCATTCGCTGTTGCCGGGGATAAACAGACACACGTCTCAGAAGTAATCGAGGCAGAGGAGTTGCGATTCCCAGATGCAGACCGGATGGTTGAGTTACTTGTTACGCAAGTAGATTATTCAATCGAGGGCGGGGGTTCGACTGAATATCCTGTCGTTCACATCTTTGGTCGAACAACGGAGAACGAGAGGCGTCACGTTCGTATTTTGGGATTTGAACCCTATTTTTATGCCCCGACAGACACGATAGATGATTCCTTGGTCGATAAGCCAGAAATCACGCGAACTGAATCAGGATACGAGAGTATCCGGGGAGAGGAGTTAACCAAAATCTGTACCCGCACTCCGCGAGACGTCGGAGCAATTCGAGATGAATTCGACCATTTCGAAGCCGATATTCTGTTTCCAAATCGTCTTCTCATCGATAAGGATATCAAAAGCGGGATTCGCGTGCCTGAGCGTACCCTCTCCCAAGATGGACCTATGCAGGTGCCACACACTGAGATTGAGCCAGTCCCCGTAGACGCAGACCTCCGTGTCAATACGTTCGATATCGAGGTCGACGACCGCTCTGGATTTCCCGAGGATGGTGAGGAGCCAATTATCTGTCTGACAAGTCACGATAGCTATGATGATACGTATATTGCATGGCTCAATCACGCCCATCCAGAGGATAACTCTGTCTCCGCGCCAGAGACGCTCGACGGGTATGACCCGATTGACGCTGCGGCTGATGTCGAGCTCCGATGCTTTGATACCGAAGCTGGAATGCTTGATGCGTTCATTTCATATCTTGAGAATACAGACCCAGATATTCTCACGGGTTGGAACTTCGAAGACTTCGATATGCCATACGTATTGGATCGATTGGAGGCGATAGCCTCGACAACTCATCATGATCTCTCCATTGAACGTCTCTCTCGAATCGATGAGGTCTGGCGAAGTGGCTGGGGTGGTCCTAATATTAAAGGCCGTGTTGTCTTTGACCTTCTCTACGCATACAAGCGGACGCAGTTTACTGAATTAGAGTCTTACCGACTCGATGCTGTCGGTGAACAAGAGCTAGATGTCGGTAAGGAGCGGTATGCAGGGGATATCGGGACCCTCTGGGAGACAGACCCGACGAAACTTCTCGAGTATAACCTTCGAGACGTGGAGTTATGTGTCGAAATCGATCGAAAACAAGACATCATTGCGTTCTGGGATGAGGTTCGTTCCTTTGTCGGGTGTAAACTCGAAGATGCACCAACACCAGGTGATACTGTCGATATATACATTCTCCACGAAGCACATAACCGGTTCGCCCTTCCCTCCAAAGGCCGGTCGGATACTGAGGATTACGAAGGTGGTGCAGTATTTGACCCTGTGAGTGGCGTTAAAGAAAATGTGACCGTCTTAGATCTCAAGTCACTGTATCCGATGTGTATGACGACGATTAACGCATCACCTGAAACGAAGGTTGATCCTGCGACATACGACGGTGCGACCTTCACCGCCCCAAATGGAACTCACTTCCGACGCAATCCTGACGGCATTATTCGTGAGATGATTGACGACCTTCTGAGCGAACGTGAGGAGAAAAAGACACTCCGGAACAAACACAACCCTGAGAGTTCAACCTACGAACAGTACAACCGCCAACAAGCTGCAGTGAAGGTGATAATGAACTGCTTCACTCCTGATACGGAAGTGCTGACCCCACAGGGCGTGCGAACAATCACTGAACTTGAAATTGGCGAGAAGGTATATTCGCTGAATCCGGAGACTGGTGCACTCGAAATGAAACCGATTACAGCAACGCATGCATATCCTGCGTATCGCGGACCACTTGTCGATCTTGATGCCCCAGGGGTTAACTTCCGTGTTACCCCCAACCATCGTATGCTCGTTCAGCGCGGTGATGATGAGTATGAGTTTATCGAGGCTGGTGAATTGACTCCGGACGCGACATACCAGCTACCTCATCACTGGAATGTCCCAGAAACACTGTCTAAACCAGCGTCAATCGGTGGTGAAACTGCAGTCGCCCTCCCAGATGGGTGTGGTGGCAGAGAACAGCCTGTGGCACCTCGTCTGAAACCCGGTGATAACACACAGACAGTGAGCCCAATCGACTCCAAACAGGCCTCGGAAGAACTCACATCACGGCGGAACTCATATTCAACGCTACCAGCGAACAAGTGGTTTCAGGGTGAAACGGCCGACGACTCACAGTCAGTGAGACTCTCTGAAGATGTTTTCACTGCTCCCCCGAGTGAGAAGTATACCATCTTATTACAATTAGGCGCGATTGGTGATGACCAGACGACACTACGGGTACAGACACCAAACCAGCCCTTCCGTGACGACGTGCTCCGACTCGCGACAGAAACAGGATTGCTCGCTCAGTATCACTCGACTCCATCTGGTTGGGAGGTCATCGCCACAACAGCAACACCGTCGATCGACCCCCAATCAGATGCTCATGCAAGCCGTGCATCTCAGGGTGCGTACTGCGTCACAGTTGCGGACAACCACACGCTCTTGGCTGGTCGAAATGGACAGTTTCAGTTCGTTGGCCAGTCGCTGTATGGAGTGCTGGGGTGGGACCGATTTCGTTTGTATGATAAAGAAATGGGCGCAGCAGTCACCGCGACTGGTCGAGAAGTAATCAAACACACTGAGTCAGCGGCGAACGAACTCGATAAAGACGTCATTTATGGTGATACTGACTCGGTTATGCTTGAATTAGGTGCAGATACCTCAAAGGAAGAGGCAATTGAACAGTCCTTCAACGTGGCATCTTATATCAATGATTCGTATGATGCGTTCGCAGCAGACGAATTGAGCGCCGCACATCATCGATTTCAGATCGAGTTTGAGAAGCTGTACCGGCGATTTTTCCAGGCCGGGAAAAAGAAACGATATGCTGGACACATTGTCTGGAAAGAGGGCAAGGATGTTGATGATATTGACATTACAGGATTTGAGTACAAGCGCTCTGATATTGCACCTATCACCAAGGAAGTGCAGAAACGTGTTATTGAGATGATTGTACATGGGACCGACACAGATGAGATTGCCTCATATCTCAGCGATATTATCAATCAATTTGAGAGTGGAGATATCCCACTTGACAAAGTCGGGATTCCGGGCGGAATCGGAAAACGACTGAATGCGTACGACACCGCAACTGCACAGGTTCGTGGAGCAAAGTATGCGAATGCATTCCTCGGGACAAATTTTCAGCGAGGCTCAAAACCAAAACGAGTGTATCTTGAGAAGGTCCATCCATCTTGGTTCCGTACAATGGAAGACTCAGAGGGATTCAATCCACAAACAGACCCGCTCTATACAGAATTTAAACGTAATCACGACGTCATCTGTTTTGAGTATGAGGATCAGATCCCAGAAGCGTTCTCTGTCGATTGGGATGTCATGCTTGAAAAGACGCTCAGAGGTCCAATTGAGCGTATTATCGATTCGTTGGGAATGAGTTGGGATGAGATTAAGTCAGGTCAGCAGCAGACTGGACTCGGAAACTTCGTATGAGTCCTCACAAGTAGTGTAACCCCCGACATCCCGTGTCGATTGATTTTCAAAAACACAAATAATTTTTTGCCAAATATAATTCTCAAGTAGTAAATGCGTAACTATTATGCCCAACACTACACATCATATAGATACGAGGCATTCAATTACCAATGGCTACACTTGAAATCAAGAACCTGCAGGCGCGTGTTGCGGAAGATGATGGAGAGGAAATCCTCCGCGGCGTTGATCTTGAGGTACAATCCGGCGAGATTCATGCCCTCATGGGCCCAAATGGGTCAGGTAAGTCCACGACGGCAAAAGTCATCGCCGGCCATCCAGCATACAAAGTCACCGGTGGTGAAATACTCATTCACCTTGACGAAGGCGAGTTCGGTCAAGATGTAGATATCCCCGACGACAAGCGTACGTGGAATCTTTTGGATCTTGAGCCAAATGAGCGTGCCGCGTTGGGTGTGTTCCTTGGCTTCCAGTATCCCGCCGAGATTGAGGGAGTCACCATGACGAACTTCCTTCGAACAGCGCTCAATGCCAAACTCGAAGAGCGAGAAGAACTCTTCGAGGAGGAAGATGAAGAGTCTGAGCAAGAGGCAGATGAAGAAGACGAAGGGTTCGAAAATTCGCCAATGGAGGGCCCTGCTGATGATGGTGAAATCGGTGTTGCAGAGTTCCAACAACTCCTCAGGGAAAAAATGGAACTACTCGACATGGATGAGAAGTTCATGCAACGATATCTTAACGCCGGCTTCTCTGGCGGAGAGAAAAAACAAAATGAAGTTCTTCAGGCAGCTATGTTAGAGCCATCCGTTGCTGTTCTTGACGAAATTGACTCTGGTCTTGACATCGATCGTCTTCAAGACGTTTCCTCCGGGATCACTGCGCTTTGTGATAAACAAGGAGCTGGCATACTCCAGATCACGCACTATCAACGAATTCTCGACTATGTCGAACCTGACTATGTGCACGTTATGCTCGACGGGAAATTGGTAAAGAGTGGTGACGAATCGCTGGCACAACAGCTCGAAGATAAGGGGTATGAGTGGGTTCGCAATGAAGTGTACGAGGCAGCGTAAGTGACTGATAGACAAGCAATATTTAGATATAGATTACAATGAGTTCAGAACAAAATCATCTCCAGCAGACTGATACTGAATCGCGATTTGACTTCAAGAAGGACGAGGCATCCGCATACAAAACTGAGAAAGGACTCACTGAAGAGACCATTCGACTCATCTCTGCAGATAAAAACGAGCCCGAATGGATGCTCGAACGACGCCTTCGCGCGCTC
>UEYZ01000020.1_pt1 | contig 33132 bp, 31 predicted proteins | sample 1903591 | NCBI WGS metagenome assembly UEYZ01 (sample SAMEA4776352, study PRJEB27445) | saltern metagenome | biome: Hypersaline environment; feature: solar saltern; material: Pellet | place: Spain | collected 2014-08 | depth 0 m | reverse complement strand
GCATATTTATCTATAGGAAATATTAAGCCGCGGCATTACCAACCATCATTCGATGGAAAATCTCATTGCGACAAGCCCTGGGTTATTCCCCTTACCCGACTGGGCAAAGTCAGAATTATCCTCGCTCAAGGGGCATCAAAAGAGTGATCTGATTACCGGCGACGAGCCGGAAGAAATAGAACGAATATATACTGAGGCTCGCAGTGAAGCAATCACAGAGCAACAAAACGCAGGGCTTGACCGGGTAGTTGAAGCGCAAGTAAGGTGGGATGATATGCTTGCGCACCCCCTAACGCTGAATGATGCGGTTGAGACTGGTGGTATCGTCCGATATTACGATAACAACAATTTCTATCGTGACCCACAGATTAGTGATGAGTTATCACACTCAGGGGACGTCGCAGCCGAACTGACTGCTGCGACGGAGCTGATTAAAGAGACTCCGCTTCAGACAGTGATGCCCGGGCCTTATACTTTAGCTCAGCTATCCTCAAACAGGTTCTATGAGAATGAGAAAGAGCTGCTCTCAGCGACTGCTTCATACTTAGCCAGCGAAATCGCTGAATTTCCAGACCATGAGACACTCTACTTACTGGAACCGTCATTGGTAAGTACACCGCCAAATGATGAACTCGCTCCATTTGTTTCGGAGAAGCTTAGTGAAGTCTCTGCTGCATCAGGTGGAGATGTTGTTATACACACATATTTCGGCGCGCTTAACGAGAAAACATATGCATACCTAATGGACGCAACAGTTGATGCACTTGGGTTCGATATCGTCGCTGGGGACCGTGACAAAACGCTGTATAATGTCACTGAGTATGGGGTAACTCAGAATGTCGCACTCGGCGTTGCTGATGGGCAGAACACGCTCGTTGAATCGCCAGAAACGCTATATGAACGAGCAGAGTGGTTCTGCTCGCAAGTACCAGCGACAGAATTCAACGATGTGTATATCTCAACAAATACTGAGCCGTTTTATTTGCCAGTGAACAAACATCGTCAAAAACTCGCTGCACTGGCTACTGCAACAACGATCAGCGGGGAGGTTGAAGTCTAATGGCTAGAAATACAAATAATCGATCACAGTTCCGACCGAGTGCACATCCACACGATCATTTTCTGCTCACAACGGTCGTTGGGAGCTATCCAAAACCAAAGTGGTTGAATCGAGCGCATGAGCTGGTCGAGGATGCAGACACGGAGTTCGATGAGGCTGATCTTGAAGAAGCACTTGATGATGCTGCGCGGGTGATGACAAACGAACATGAGAAGTCTGGATTGGATACCGTCGTAGACGGCGAAATGCGTCGTGAGGAGATGGTTGAGCACTTCGCAGAGCAGATACCAGGATACGAATTTAATGGGCCAGTAAAAGTGTGGGGATACAATTACTTTAATAAACCATCGGTTGTCTCCTCGGTTGAGTATGACAATTCGTGGCTCGTTAATGAATTCAACTTTACCGATAGTGTCGCCTCGCAGCCGGTGAAAGTACCGATTACCGGTCCATATACACTGGCGCGTTGGTCATTTAATGAGGCATATGACTCTGAAGAGGCATTAGCATACGAGCTGGCAGATCTTGTCAACGAAGAGGTTGAGCGACTCGTCGACGCAGGTGCTCGCTACATCCAGATTGATGAGCCTGCATTAGCTACGACACCAGATGATCATGCTGTTGTTGGTGAATCACTCGAACGTATTGTCTCGGGCATTAGCGACGATGTTCGTATCGGTCTACACGTGTGCTATGGGGATTATTCGCGGATCTATCCCGAAATAAATGAGTTCCCAATTGATGAGTTCGATATTGAATTGTGTAATGATGGATACGACCAGATTGATGTGTTTAAGCAACCGTCATTGAAACCCGATCTTGCACTCGGTGTAGTAGATGCTCACGATGGGAATGTCGAGTCTGTCAGCGAGATCAAGCAGAACATCAAGCGGGGGTTGGAGGTCGTTCCAGCATCAAAACTGACTATCTCACCAGATTGTGGACTGAAACTGCTGCCACGCGAGGTGGCGTATAAAAAGATGGATAACATGGTTGAAGCGGCACGAGCGGTCGAATCTGAGCTCGATGCGGGAGACGTAGAAGAAATTGCGCTGACGAAGGCCTAAGCACAAACGACTCTTTATACCGTACTCTATACCTCAGTTTAAACCGATACTGTGGGCATACACGATTATCCTCTGAAATAGGGGCTGCATATCAGTTGTTGGCAATGTAATCTAGTTTATTCAGTCTGACCGGCTCGGACGTCGCTGTATCGTGACATAACTACGAGGCGAAAGCCCACGGCTTGAGCCGTTGAACCCGACACGATGGGGATGCAAACCACCGTTCGACAGCCGAGGGTTTGTATCCCAATCTCTCATGTTGGCCCTCTCACACTCTGTGATGACGGCGTTGCCGGTTCGACTCCGGGCTTCGCGTCCACAGCCTGCTGAGAAAGCCCAAGACCCACCTCTCGGCCGACAGGTCGGAGGCGAATGGTGGGACCCAGTCGGGTGAATACCCCTAGAGGAACGGACGGGTTTCCGTTCCGGCGCGGGAAGGGCCGTTTACTTTACACTTGACCGGGCTGGACGCGCTGGAAAGCACCCTCGAGGTCGTAACCAAGCTGCCATCGTTAAACACGCGAAAGCGTACTTGCGGGGCGAGTTCAGGGAAACGCGCACCCTTGAACTTCCCTTCGGGGAATCCCACCCTGAAGCGGCGAAAGGAGGCCAACTGTAGAAATCTAGTGATGAATCAACGCTCTCAACACTGTAACGAAGCGAGCTAAAAGCTTAGATAAGACACACACGCAGTCACTCATAAAGCCACTCGGAGTCAATACGATCGTACTCAATAAGTTCGTCTGAGTCAAAGAATAGATCAATCTCCTGCTCATTTGCCCCTGGATCTTCATGATCAGAGGCATGAATAACGTTCCTCCCAAGATCGAGGCCAAAGTCTCCTCGAATTGTGCCGGGAGCAGACTCTGCTGGATCTGTTTCTCCCACCATCGATCTCACTTGTCTTGTTGCATCGGCCCCTTCTAAGACCATGGCCATCACTGGGCCCGACGTGATGAACTCAACCAAGTCATCAAAAAAGTCCTTTTGAGTGTGCTCTTGGTAGTGCTCCTCAGCACGTTCACGGCTCAAATGAACGAACTTTGAGGCGACGATTTTTAATCCACGCTGTTCAAATCGCGTGATAATTTCTCCAATGAGCTGGCGGTGCACTCCATCTGGCTTTATCATTACGAAAGTGCGCTCCTGCGTCATCCTCAGTTGCCGTCCTCAGTTCTTCCAGCCTGTGTCCACTCAAGATCTCGCGGCTCACGACCAAGTTGGTAGTTCTTCTCAGCTTTCGAGTCCTTGAAATACAGCACAGTTCCATCGTTCTTGACAAGCATTGTTCCTGTTCCCGGTTCGATTTCCTCACCAGAAAAATCGCAGATACGTGTCTCAGCCATCAGTTATCGACCTCCGATTGAGTCTGCATCGCGCTGTGTCTCACGCAACTGTAGAACATCACCCTCTCGAACTGGGCCAAGTACATTCCGGGTAATTATGCGGCCTTGGTTCGTCCCTTCGCGGATTCGGCATTTCACTTGCATTGCCTCGCCGTGCATTCCAGTTTTGCCAACGATTTCAATCACCTCTGCAGATGTCGAATCGTTGGTCGTCTCTTCGGCACTCATTCTGGATTACCGAAGTTCCTCTACTTTTTCAGCAATCTCTTCGACCTGACGATCCGACTCGCCACCGTCGATAATTGCTGCGGCAGCAGAGCCGACTTCCAGACCAGCAGCTTGGCCAATCTGCTCTTGAGTTTCGACGAAAATGAATGGAATGCCTTTTTCATCAGCCAACTCAGGCAGGTGCATGACAATCTCCTCAGGTGTGACATCTTCGGCGACTAAGACCAAATCTGCTGTTCCACGCTCGATTGATTTGGTTGTTTCGTTCGTTCCTTTCTTTACGCTTCCGGTATCTCGTGCCACCTCAAGTGCCTCGAGAGCATCGTCTGCGAGGTCGGTGGGTACATCGAAGTCTACGTATACTGGCATGTATATTCACCATCCTGTTCCCGGGCTCGACTACCCCACCGATTGTTTAGCAAATTTCCTCCGATGGAGAGCATCATCAACCCCGGACAGGGTCTACTCATAAATTCACTGGCCTGCATAAAAGGGCTTTCAATAGCGTTCTTCCGTGGTATCGCGGCACACAATATGTCATGGTACCGATATCGGAGCATAATTTGATATCGGTTAATCGAGAACGGCTCAGTCAAGAAACTAAACACTTCCAGTATCAAAGCTACGTTGTTTGTGTTCGGATCGTTTGCGATGGCACACAGGTTGGGCACCATCCCAGGTTAATGAAAGAGAGAGTACTGACAGGAGATACACGGGTTGTCTCAATCGTGCTCAAATAGACAGCACTCTCAAGCGCGTATTTCAACAGAGAAGATAATAAAGAGTAAATCCTTCCCCTCCTCGGATTTCTGTCACGGAAGTCTACAGTTTGATTCATCAATCTAATTTTGATGTGCTTCCAGACGTCGTTAGAGTGTGTTGTTTCAGCGGTTACGAATGAGTCCAATAAACGACTGATGGTCGTGCTGAATGCTCTGTGTGATCATCAACACGAGCGAATCCAATCCGCTCGAACTGTACGACTGTGTCAGGTGACGTCTGCTGGAAGTCAGGTTCGGCGACCCCAGAGACGGTCCCCTCAGGGGTATGCATCTCGACTGGAATTGCACTTTCTGTGTCCACCCAGTGGATAACGTCGACAGCACCTGATTGGACTACCTCTAATTCGTCGCCAGTGGGAATGAGCTGATCGCCGGTACGACGAACACACCCCAACGATTTCAGCCAAACCCGCTCCCCCTCTTGTGGTACGTCTGCAGACTCGATTTGAACAGAGTCTCCGACAGGGATTGTCCGAGTACCCCGGTCTGCGTCTGGGTGCAATGGAGGTGTTGCGTGGGGTGGACCATCTCTGAGCGAAAATGTTGTACCGTCCCTAATCATGAAGTATCGATCTGCGTCTCGATCAACCTGACTACGATTGTTTGCATAGATCGACGACATTGAGAGCTCAACATTATTCGTTGAGGTGCCGAGCTCATTCATTGCCTCAACTATTGCGTCACCTTTGATACCACGTCGGCGCAGACTCTGTATTGTCGGAGCACGAGGATCTCCCCAGCCATTCAATCTACCTGCTTCGATTTCTTGTTTGATTGTCGATGTCGAGAGTGCTATATCATATGCATCGACTTGGATATGCCCCCAGTGAACGACTTCTGGATAGTCCCACTCAAGATAATCGTAGAGAAATTCTTGCCGTTTGGCCGAATCTTGGAGATCAATACCGCGAATAATGTGTGTGACACCAGTTAGGTGGTCGTCAATCGCTGATTGAAAATCGAGCATTGGCCAGCACCGATATTCAGAGGCAGACTCTCTGGGATGAGGAGTATCGATTTGTCGAAATCCAACCCAGTCGCGAAGTGCCGGATTTTTATGATTAATGTCAGTTCGAATCCGCAACACCATCTCACCAGCTGTGTACTCTCCGGCGACCATTCGTTCGAACTCTTCCTGCGTTTTCGTGACTGACTTCTGTCTGTGAGGACAGGGTTCAGCATTATTCTTTAGTGCTGAAAAGTGTTCACCGCTACAGGAACACGTGTACGCTCCTTCTGCGGCGATCACCTCACGAGCATGTTCATAGTAGGTTTCCAGCCGGTCAGATGCATAGATGACGTCATCTGGTTCAAATCCGAGGTAATTGATATCATCTAAAATGGCATCATAGGCATCAAGATCTGGTCGTTTTGTCTCAGGATCAGTATCGTCGAATCGCACAATAAATGAGCCGTCGTAGCGGTCCTTGTACGTCCCAATAACTGCTGGCATGCGACCGTGTCCGATATGCCACGGTCCGTTCGGGTTTGGTGCTGCGCGCATTCGAACTCGCGACGTGTCACCAGGTAATGCAGGTAGAGTATGTGTTGGTTCATCGGACTCGGCTTCGAGTTCTGCGAGTGCCTCAGGCGCTGTCTCCTCAAGATGTGCACGCCGCTCTGTAGGAGTTTGTGAATTTACATCCTCGACAACATCAGAGACTACTCGTGAGACTTTTCCTCCTTGCGAGCGGAACTCAGGGTTCTCACTCATCAAAGGGCCCATTACTGCGCTCACTTCTGCTGCGCTTTCGTACTTTACTGCATTCAGTAGCGCGTGTTTTTCAGCAGCTTGACGGATAGCACGTTGTAACTCATCATCCATCATTCATTTCTGCGTATTCGCCAGTAAAAATAGCCTCGCTTCAGGTCAAACAAATTTTAGTATCGACGGGTAATAAAGAAGTCTGCGATATCCGCCAGCAGTGAACGAGGTTTATTATCAGGGAGTACTGTCAGATGGCCTTTTGCGTTCTCAACTAATTCTGTCGCTTTCTCACTTGCATAGGTGATTGAGCCAGTTGAGCGCAGAGATTCCACTGCAGCATCAATATCTTCCTCGGATACCTCGCTCACACGTGTATCTGGGACGAGGGCATCGACATCTGTCCCGTGCTTTCGAGCATGCAGTGTGATAAGCGTCTCCTTATTCTCAACGAGATCCGACCCACGCTGTTTGCCGAGTTCCTCTGAGGGGACAGTGAGGTCTAACACATCATCCTGGATCTGAAACGCACATCCAGCATCGATTCCATATCGATACATTGCTTGGATGGTTTTATCAGATGCGTCCATGAGCATTGCTGTCGTTGCTGCTGCAGCACCATAGAGGACTGCCGTCTTGAGCTCAACCATTTCCAGATACTCTACAGGAAGCACCTCTTGTTGTCGCTCAAATTCGACATCTAAGGCCTGTCCCTCACAGATTTTCGTACACGTCGTTGCCAGACGGTGGACAGCTTTCGTTCCGTTCGCTGGGTCTGCACCTGTGCTTGACATGAGTTCGAAGGCCTTCGCATAGAGGGTATCACCTGCTAAGATAGCGGTCTCAGTGTCATACTGCTGATGCACTGCTGGCACACCTCGCCGAAGGTCATCCTCATCCATAATGTCATCATGAATAAGAGTAAATGACTGTATCACCTCGATTGCCGTCGCTGCCGACATGACATCAATCTCAGATCCGTCAAGAGCAGGAAAGGAGCGGTAGTTTAGCTCATGTGTTGAAATATCCGCTAACGATTCAGCAGTCAAGAGTGCGACTGTCGGTCGGAGCCGCTTACCACCAGCTTTGAGGAGATATCGGGTGGCTTCATACAGCCGTTCAGGAGAGCGAGACGGCACGTCCTCATCAAGTGCTTCATTTATCAGTTCACGCCGATCACTGATAGCGTTCAGGACACGATCCCCGGTCGTATCCGAATCCATCTTACTCCACCAATTGAATCAAGTTGCCATTACGACTGATGTGCAGGTCTCGACCGGCTGCATATCCCTGAGACTCTGCGAGATCGACATATGGAGAGAGCCCTTCAAGCGTCTGATGTGCAGGGATAATATGCTGTGGTTGAAGTGCGTCGATCATCTGGTAATGTCCTTCTTCACGGAGGTGACCAGAAACGTGGATGTCATCGTATATCCGTGCACCCTGCATTTTCAGCAGACGCTCTGACTGGTATCGTTGTCCCTCATTGGTCGGCTCTGGGATTACCCGGGCAGAGAACAGTACTTTATCTCCGTTCTCCAGTTCGTAGGGAGTTTCGCCACGGCCCATGCGAGTCAGCATTGCTCGTGGCTCACCCTGATGACCAGTCACGATTGGGAGATACTTTTCTTTTCCTTCTTTCATAATCCGCTTGAATGTCCGATCGACAGATTTTCGATGTCCATACATTCCAACATCGTCTGGGAATTCAACGAACCCGAGACGTTCTGCTGTTCCGGAGTACTTCTCCATCGACCGTCCAAGTAATACAGGTTGTCTATCAATTTCTTTCGCGAACCTGACCAGAGAGGAAACGCGAGAAACATGAGAGGAGAATGTTGTCGCAACAATTCCCCCATCATAATCTTCTATCGAGTGGATAACATCTTGAAGATGTGTCTGCGCAACTGATTCAGATGGTGTCCGACCTTTTGAACCAGCGTTTGTACAATCCTCGATGTAACAGAGGACACCATTATTTTCACGGCCAATTTCACGGAATCGTTTCATATCAATCGGATCTTGGATCACCGGTGAGTGGTCTATCCGTTTGTCGAGTCCATAGACAACTGCCCCCTCGGGCGTGTGAAGCACGGGATTGATCGCATCAATAATCGAGTGTGTGATATGGACAAATTCGAGATCGACCTGTCCAGAATTCCCGATTGACATGGATTTGCCGGCCTCCATTTTGACCAGTTCATTACTCACTTGAAACTTGCCTTCATCTTCGAGCTGTTGTCTTACGAGCTCAATTGTGAACGGTGTCGCGACGATTGGTGCATCATATCGATGTGCGAGCTTTGATAAAGCACCAATATGATCAAGATGTCCATGAGTGGGCACGATTGCCTTGACATCTCCCTGAAGATCGGACATGACCCGATCGTCAGGAATCGCTCCCATGTCGATCAAGTCTAAACTGTGCATCTTTTCGGTCTCTACATTATCATGTATGAGAACCTGGCTAAGGTTCAGGCCCATGTCGAAGACAACGATATCATCGCCAGCACGGACTGCCGTCATCTGTCGGCCGACCTCTTCGTAACCGCCAATGGTTGCAATTTCGATTTCCATAGTAGATCCGAGCATTGAAAGCCATGATGTGGCGAGAGTGCTCATTGAAATACCTCCTGGGAGCACTTATCTATATTATATATAGACAAGCTTGACTGGATTGTGCGGCCGCGGCGTCTTACAGCGCGTCGATCGTCAATCCCCCGTGCCTACTTCTGAGTAGACACTTGTCCGCAGGAGGGTAACTATCAAGAGATTCACGACGAATTGTTAAAAACTACGTGGGTTAGCTACCGCATCAAATTCAGGTTGCTATACAGAGGCGAGCAGAATGCTTGCTCGTATCACTGATTCTGAGCCCCCCGATTGGTCTGTGACGGTCGGCGTGGTCGGCTTCCTTTTGATGAGGCACACACCGAGTCAGTTGCCACTTTTCGGCGCACGAGTTCTTGGACAACACAGTTGAGCAAACTCGTGTCGGCCTGAGGAGTTCACTCGTGGATTGTCTCGTTGATTCGGCATCATACAGTGGCAGCGCGGAAACCCACGGGTTTAGCCGTGGGAGGAAGCGCGTCGCTTCTGAGACAATATACACATCCAGACACGGTTGACTCCCGATGCGAAACATAGTATGTAGATAATACTCTCAATATTTGAACTGTGACGGTCGTCAGAAACCTCGAAATCAAGCTCGACGTTACCGAAGAAGACTATCCAGTCCTTGATGAGACATTCGAGCAATTCCGTCAAGCCGCGCAACACGCCGCGGACTACGGCTGATCTGACGACCCTACTCAGATAATCGACAGCAAGAGCAAACTCCACGACGCCACGTACACCGACGTACCTGAAAAGACAGACCTCACTGCAAACCACGTGCAAGCCGCGCGCACCCTCGCTGCGAACGCACTCGGTAACTGCAAAGACCGCATCCCCGAAGACAGGAAGAAAGCGAGTAAGTCCGAATTCCGCGGCACAGTGGTTGTCTACGATGGTCGCACGATAACGTACAACGACGACCGCTGCACGCTTTCCGCCGTCGAAGACCGCGTCACCGCGGAATACATCGTACCCGAAGATACTCGCGGAACGCCGTTCGAAGAATACTGAGAGAATCCCGAGTGGGAACGCGGTGAGGCGACACTACACAAGCGCGACGACACATATTGTCTACACGCGTCAATAAAAAAGGAACGCGAGGAAGACGAAGCGTCCACATCCGAGTACGGAGCCGTACTCGGCGTAGACCTCAGCGTAGACGACTACCTCGCCGTCACCTCGACTGGCGCGTTCCTCGGCAACGCAGACTCCCTCAACCACAAGCGTGCGGAGTACGAACGCCGTCGTAAAAATTACAGCAGACGGGGACCCGGAGCGCCCACTTGACGTTGAAATTCATCGGTGACAGGTTCTCGAATTGGAGCGAGGATTACTTGCATCGCGTTGTGCTCGCACTGGTTTTTCAAGCCCGCCGACACGATTGTGACGCGATGGCGTTCGAGAACTTGAAACAGATCCGAAAGGGTATCTCGAGCGCTTCCAAATTCCAGCAGTAGGTATTCAACAAGCTCCGAGAACTCGTTGAGTACAAGCCCGAAGAGTGCGACAACACTGTGGATGACGTGAAGCCACAATACACGTCACAGCGGTGTAGCCACTCGGAGTGCGGTTCACGCACGAGCATAAACCCGACGGTGACGAGTTTGAGTGTCTGAACTGGGAAAGGAACTTCACGCTGACTACAACGCCGCTCGGAATGTTGGATGGCGTCTTGTTCAGCATTGGCTCCAATCTGGTGCTGGACGGGCGGACTGTCAGGTCGCCCTCAACTCAAGGGATGGTGAACGCGAACGGCGAGTTTACGCCTGCCACGTCTCGTGGCCAGGGCGGGAGTCCACTGACAAGCCCAGTCTTAGCGGTGGGTACCTGACATCCCACTCTACAGAGAAAGCAAGGCGAGTGTCTCGGCTTTGTTCTCGATTGGAAATCGAAGACTTCCGTTCCCGTGATGACGCTTTGGGTCTTGAGCCATTTCATTTGATCCCAAGGCAGTTCACAGAAGTATAACTCGTGTGTCTCGAAGTCAAACCAAAATCTGTGTCGTGACGACTTTGAAATCACCTGTTCTCAAGGTGTTCACACAAGCAATCATTTGATACGACTACTTTTCGACGCTCTACATGAGCTAATACAGTGGTCTCGACAGGAGAGCACACGCGGCTCCGTAGTTACACGTATATCGCCAACATGTCGTCTGTTAGTCTTTTGTGGGCATCGCTTCGGCACATTTATATTTGCGACTAAACGCGGATGTGATATGAGTGGACGACCCCTTGACGTGCTTGAAGCTGCTCTGGAGGATACGGTGACCATTACGTTGAAAGATGGAACACGCTACGTTGGGGAATTACAGGGGTATGATCAGCATATGAACGCGGTGTTGGACCCACCAGCATCAGCAGATTTGACAACTGAGCAGGCTAGCTACGTCGCTGTTGAAGACACAATGATTATACGCGGCGATAACGTGGTTTCAATCAATCTATGACCGGTGCAGGAACTCCAAGCCAAGGGAAGAAAAACAAAACGACCCATGTGAAGTGCCGACGGTGTGGAGAGAAGTCATATCATACGCGAAAGAAGGTATGCTCTTCGTGTGGGTTTGGGAAGACAGCAAAACGAAGAGATTACGAATGGAGTTCGAAGACGGGCGATAATTAAGCCGGCTTCATCGTGAATCAAGGCGAATACCTCGGGCTTGACCCGTTTAGGAGGAAGCCGACACTCCATCACACATTCCACGTTTGATGATCAACAGACGCGTCTCGCATCATATGTATTTAAATACTTTGATTCATACTACCAACTTATTGCGATTGTTCGAAACATCCAGATAAAGCTCAATGTTCCCGAGGACAGACAGAATGTTCTCGATGAGATGTTCGAGTAATTCCGTCAGGCGACCCAACACGTCGCTGACAACGGATGGAACGACAACCCCTCCGAAATTACGGTCACGGAGAATGCGCTCCATCATGAAACGTATTCTGACGTTCGTGAGGCCCTCTCCCTGCAATCCAGTCTCGTCCAGAGTGCCCGTAATCTTGCCACCACAGCACTCCTTTCCGCCACCAGCACTGTCCTTGACAATGCAGACTCCCTCAACCACAAGCGCGACGAGTGTGAACGTCGTCGCGGAAACCTACGACAGACAGGCACTCGTTCGGCGCACCTCATGATCAAGAACATCGGCAGTCGTTTCGCTCGGTGGAGTGTTGATTACATCCATAGAGTATCAAAACCCTTGTTCAAGAAGCTGTTGCGAACGACTGTACGGCGATTGCGTTTGAGAAGCTGAAGCATATCCGCAAGCGTATCTCAAACGGCTCAAAGTTCCAGCAGTGGGCGTTTCGTGAACTGCAACACTACGTCGAATACAAAGCCGAAGAATGCGGGATTGATGTGGACGATGTAAAGCTACACTACACAAGTCAACAGTGTAGCCATTCTGTGTGTGGCTTTACCCGCAAAAATAACCGCGATGGCGACGAGTTTGAGTGTCTGAAATGCGGAAAGGAGTTACACGCAGATGACAATGCCGCCCGAAACGTCGGGTGGCGTCTCAGCACTGGCTCAAGTCTGGTGCTGAATGAGCCACCAGTCAACTGGCTCTGAAGTTAGGGACAGTGAGCACGACTGGTCACTTTCGACCGACTGCGCTACGCAGTGAGAACGGGAGTCCACTGACAAGCCTCAGGGTCGTACGGAAATCGAAGATTTCCGTGATGACGAGAGACGAAATCTCTTGAACCACTCGACCCTGAGGCAGTTGACGACTTGAGATCAAGCGGATTTTCGGTTCAGGTATGAACTCCAGGTGACCCGCAAGAGAAGCTCGGAGAGAATTTGCCTGATGAATGCAACACGAGATGGCGAACTCTTCGTGATGAGTCCAAGTTCGTCTCCCGAATCGGTTATGCCTGAGAGACTTCACATCCTGCATATATGTGGTATATACGAGTTCAGTGAGATGTTCTTCATCAAAAACCGGCAAGAAAAATATATCCACGGGGTTTTTGACATTTCGGCCTCCATTCACTAACATGCCCAACGGGCGGGAGTTACCCCCGACACCCGGACGAGAAACGGCTGAATCGGATTCTCACGAACACGATACTGATCATCCGACTGAAAAATGTGGAGTGGTTGGTGTGGCGTTTGCAGACCGACAAGCTGCACGCCCGCTGTACTACTCGTTGTATGCGCTTCAACATCGCGGACAGGAGTCTGCGGGTATTGTCACACATGATGGCTTTCAGCAGCACAGCCACGTCGGTATGGGACTGGTTGGCGATGCATTCCAGGCAGACGACCTAAACAGATTAACAGGTGGAACTGGTATCGGGCACGTCCGGTATCCAACGTCTGGAGGCGTGAATACGTGTTGTGCACAGCCATTTTCGGTCTCGTTCAAATCCGGGTCGTTAGGACTTTCACACAACGGAAACTTAGTCAATGCAGATGAAATTCGAGACGAACTGGAGTCGCTTGGTCATGCATTCACCTCAACCGGAGATACGGAAGTAATCGCACACGAACTTGCACGAAATCTATTAGAAGCTGATCTTGTCCGGGCGATACGACGAACAATGAGTCGCATCCACGGATCGTACGCCTTGACCATCATGCATGATGAAACAGTCTTCGGTGTCCGCGACCCAGAGGGAAATCGCCCGCTATGCATCGGTGAGATAGAGGATGGGTATATTTTAGCATCAGAGTCGGCTGCGATTGACACTCTTGATGGCTCACTCATTCGGGACGTCCGACCGGGTGAATTGGTTGTACTTGAATCTGATGGGTCAGGATACGAGTCGTATCAGCTTGTTGATGATGTATCAACTGCGCACTGCTTTTTTGAGCACGTCTATTTTGCCCGTCCTGATTCGGTTATTGATGATACTTTAGTATATGAAGCACGTCGAAATCTTGGCAGAGAGCTTTGGCATGAACACGGAATCGAGACCGATGTTGTGATGCCAGTCCCAGACTCTGGCCGTGCATTTGCATCTGGATACGCTGATGCAGCGACAGAGTTTCGAGTCGATGGCACCCCTCGGGCATCGGATGCCGAAACCATTGAATTTGCTGAAGGATTGATGAAAAATCGATACGTTGGTCGAACATTTATTATGCCGACACAGGATGAGCGTGAACAAGCGGTTCGACTCAAACTGAATCCAATCAAAAGTACGATTGAAAACCGCTCAGTGACGATTATTGATGATAGTATCGTTCGAGGGACGACCTCAAAACAACTCGTGTCTTTACTTCGAGATGCAGGTGCCAAGGAGGTACACGTGAGAATAGGTGCACCAAAGATTGTTGCACCGTGTTATATGGGTATTGACATGGCATCGCGAGATGAGCTTATTGCAGCCAATAAATCTGTCGACGAGATTCGTGCTGCTATTGAGGCTGATAGTTTAGGATATCTCTCGATCAACGCAGTTTCGAAAGTTTTGGACGAGAGCGAGTCCGAGCTCTGTCTTGGATGTGTCACCGGAGAATATCCATACGATATTGAAGGAGAACGGACCGATAGAGAGGTGAACCGCCCGCAAATTGGCGACGCGGGGTCAACTCCAGCCGGAGCCGATGACTGACCATGTCAAAGGCGGTCTACTCACTCGGAGCCACGAACACATTATATTTCAGATCATTTTCACGGATTTCCTCAAGAATCCGTTCGGCTAATATCTCAGCGGGATTGTGCAATCCGGTAATTCGTTGTTCGATCTCAGAGAAAGAGGTAAATGGTCCCCGCTTTCGCTGGTCAAGAATGTCATTGCGGAGTTTCTTTCCAATTCCTGGGAGCAGATTTAACTGGTGTAATCTAAGAGTAATCGGTTGGGCTTCGTTATAAAACGAGACGAATCGATCCTCATCGCTCTGAATAATCTCTTCAACAGCATATTTCAGCTCATTTTGTCCTGTTGTCGACAGAGCATCGTACCCAACTTGTCTGAATCCGTCGACTGCTTTTCGTGCCTCAGTTGGGCCAATAACGACACGATCACCGATTGAAACATCTGCATCAGTTTCGAAAGTAAGTTCGTAGAGTCGGAAATCCTCCTCTTCGATACCATAGGCTATCGGCTCTTGCTGCGATCGCGGGCGGTCTGGATTCGTCTGCCCATGCGGGATATGATCCAAGATGATTGCATGGCGGTGGTCTGCCGACTCATCATCACTACTCTTCTCGGAGTTACCACTCTCACTCGCAGTCATGGCAAATACTACACAAAGAAGTTATTTAAACAGTAGGTCACTTACAGGTAGCGAGCAACGACATCTAAGATGTCGTCAAGTTCTGTCCCATCCAATGCATATCGTTCATGTGCATATACAGAACGGAGTTCATCGCGGCTCTGTGGTTTGAGATCGGCAATTTTAATCGCAGTCTGTGAGTCGACTTTCTCGAAATTAGCTAGCTCCTCTACGAATGTGCGGGATTCCTCCGGATCCAGCAACGCGAACCGGTTGACGTGCTCAATTGCCCGTGCCAATTCATATCGAAGGTCCCTGTCCGGGTCGGCAGCGCGCTCAGCTTCGACGTCTTCAAGAAGGACCTTTATTTCAGCTACTGTCTGATAGTCTTGCCCGATCTTCTGTTTAAATATACTCATCAGACGATAACTTATTGTTGGGCGCGAAGATGTGCTGGCCGTGCGATCAAGATTTTCTCTTTGCCGCCATCAACAATTTCGACCTTGTAAGCGCGGCCCTGTGTACCAATTACCTCGCCAGTGTGGCCATTAAACCGAGGGTGGAATCGCCCTGCCTGAGTACTTGGATCAATTGTCAGGTGGACTTTCTGACCAACTTCATATTCTTGAATCGCTCGTTGTGGTGGAGATGTACCGCGGTCTCGCGGTGAGTTAGAGAGTTTACCACGTGTTCCTTGCAGAGGTCCATTAGAGCTAGGCATTGTAATGATATGTTGTACTGCTGAGATAGTAATAAAAGACACGTTCTATGTATCACCAACGGTGCAGTTGCGACTGGGATCGGTTTGGTTAAGATTTCAAATATCAGTGCACCCTGACCGTGTTGGATTCACTTTTTGAGTATGCTCGCCTGTGTTCTTCATGTCGAGAGAGAACAGACGAGTCGTGCCGGGAAATATGTGCTGGGCTGTCTGAATCGTGTTTGTCTCTTCGCAGTAGTTACCAGCGAGCAGATCACTGATACTGGACATCTTCATCGACACATAGCTAAAAGGATAAATCAGATGCAGGTGTAGAGGATTGATATGTCACAAGACCACAGCCGAGCAGCCGAACAACCGCAAAGTGCTAAAGCTGGTGATGACTCGGATACCGATCTGAGTTCACAATTAGAGACGTTCGGGGCAGGTGTGACAATCTGTATTCTAACAGGTGCTAGTATTGGCGTGGCTGCCATGTGGTTCTTAGATAGTAACAGTGCCCTTCCGCTGTTGATAGGATTGGGTGGGGGGTTCATGATTTCACCGCTACTCGGTGTCCTTCTCCTTCGAGTGTAATCCTTCGACTGGGCACCTCAACAGTGCATTGGTCTCGTACTCATTTCGCCTCTATCACGTCCATCAATTGGTGTTCGTCGAATAGGCAGTGTGGTGCTGAGGCCACACTGAAAGATCACATACTACACTTTGATACAGTAATTTCATGTATATTCAACAGCATAGCGGGAAAACGGCGTTTGTGCTGGTCTGTCACAAATCAAGACAGAAGATCTCGAAAGAAGTGTGAGGGCTATATTCTACCGACGTTTTCAACGGTCACGCTCTCGACAGTCTGAACGCCCGCAAATGCCTCTTCAACGGCCTCAGTTCCCCCTGCATCATCAGGAACGATCACAGTCGGCAGCAACGCAACTAAGCCAAAGGCCACATCATCGCGCTCGAATCCATTTATTTTCGCACCTTCAGGCAGTGAATCTTCGAGCGTTTCCTGTAGTTCATCTAAGTCAATGTCAGGGCTATCAGGCATGACTTTGATTTTAGCGGCGACTTTCCCCATCGTTATGGACCCAAAAACCCACATTCGGGGCACTCATATAAATTGCTCTGTTTACGACACTTGCCGCATCGAGAGATCTCTTCGCCGCATTCTGGACACTTGAAGCTCGCAGCAGAGAGTCCCGAAATATTAATTCCACAGGACACGCACTGCTTTGTCTTTTGTTCGTCGGTCTTGCTCATACAATTTCAGACCTTACGCCGACGTTTAATCGTTTTCTTTCCCGAGCAGTGGAAAAAGTATACGAACTTACCCAAGTGCAACTGGCCCCAGTAACACAGCCATCAAATGGACACGACGGGCGCGGACCCGCGGGGGAACGAGTCCGATCACTGTTGAAAATAGAAAGACGCCTCCTCCCAGCAAGCCAGCAAACCCGACTGAGAGTATAATAAGCAAACCTAATACCAGTAGTACAAGAGGGCGTCGTGGAAGTCGTCGGACGATATCGAGATAGAGGTCACCGATCGTGACCAGTATTGCAATTCCGAGAGCAGCGGCTACCACAGTGATAATGAGCATCGAAACTAACCCGGCAGGGAGAGAACCCCCACCGAGTTCCGAGAGTGCAACCGTTACGCCACTTCGAGGCGAGCCTAAAACGGCGAGTGAAGCGACTGCAAAGACCGCTGTTGCCGTGTCTGCACCGCTCGTTGCGACTACGTAGGTTCGATCAGCACCTTGTCCGGCTACCCCACTTCCACCCGCACCACCAAGTGCTAAAACAGCAGCAACCCCGGATGAGACACCAGGCAAATATCCAACAAGTGCACCACCGCCAGTCCCAGCAAGCGCTGCCCGGACAGTCGAGAGTGGCGAAAGAGACAATTGCTCATATGTTTGTGGGGGAATCTCACCGTCAGCTGTGAGCGCATCAAGGAGCACTGGTGCGCCAAAAAGACCAGCAAAGATTGGGCCTAACATGGAGGCTGAGCCGTCGGGAGCAAGAATACCTGCGGCTGGAAGATCAAGCGCCAGGAATCCGAGTCCTGAGGCAATGCAAAAACAGATGATTCCACCACCTCGGGATCGCCATGTCGGTTCCATAATGACGAGTGCGCCTGCGATACCCAACAGTAGGAATGGTAATATTTCTCGGAGAAGTTCCTGCTGTGAGGCAATTATCCATGACAGTGGCACCGCGCCTATGAGTGCAGCAGTGAGGGAAATGCCACTCCCAAGGGCTGAAAGTCTAATTGCCTCTCGACCATATCCTTGTAATACAAGCCGGTGCCCGGGGAGAGCACCAGCCGCAGTAGCGGCCTCTGGAACACCGAGGACTAAGCCAGGAATTACTGAAAGAAATGTGTGCACAATGCCTGCTGATATGACAGCCGCCCCAACAGCTACTGCAGGTCCGGAGAGTGTCGGCGCAATTCCGACTAATAAGAAGGCGACACTGTTAACATGTAATCCAGGAACAAGCCCAGTTACGGTTCCGAGCGCGACTCCTGCAACAGCATATGATAATATGAGCAGTCCATCTCCCATCGCATTAGATGGAGCCGAACTGCTATTTATACTCTCAGTCGTCGTCGATAGAACGATTGGGCACCCAAGCGCTTACTTCTCGAAATCATGAATCCCAATCAGCCGAAGAGGTTACCTAATCCTTCGCCTGCAGCTTCATCATCATCATCGTCCTCTTGTTGAGCGTCTTCGGCAGTCTCTTCTTCTTCATCTTCTGCATCTTCAGCATCGGCGTCTTCTTCAGCTACCTCTGTGGTCGTGCCCCCGGCAGCAGGAGCAGCAGGTGCAGTCGAAGCAGTGCTGACAGCTTCCTCGATATCAACATCTTCGACCGCAGCGACGAGAGCTTTCACTCGTGACTCCTCAACATCCGCTCCAGCGGATTCAAGAACTGCAGTGACGTTTTCTTCTGTTATCTCTTCATCCGTTTCGTTCAGTATGAGTGCTGTATATACGTATTCCATTGGTTGTATTTCTGCTATTATCCAAACATTGCACCGAGGCCTTCCGCACCGTCGTCACCATCGTCGTCGTCGTTATCATCGGCATCGCCAGCAGACGTAGACTCGGGCTCCTCTTCGGGTGATTCTTCACCTGTTTCAACAGGTTCCTCAGGCTCGGGTTCCGGTTCGATATCGGTTAGCTCCTCTGGTAGGGCGTCTTCGTCGTCAATCTGCGCAGCAACGTTCCGGAGTTGAGTATCGGCACGTGCGATTAGATCAGTCATTAGTTCGCGATTCTCAACCGCAGCATCCAATCCGAGAGCGCGACCATTGCCAGCCGCAGTCCGGACAAGTGCTGGCATTACCGCTTCTGTGGCAATCGCAGCATTCACTGCGAGATTCTGCGCGTGTGCTGCTGCGGTCTCGATATCTGCTTGGTAGGCGTCGGCATCGATTGCAAGCTCTTCTGGTTCAAAGAACACGCCGTCAGAGTGTACACCACGCAGATCCAGCCCTACCTCTTTTGGTTCGATACCGAGTTCGCCGAGAACACCGGCCAGCTCCTCGGATACGGGCTCACCTGCTTCAAGTACCTTTGAATCTTCTGTAACTTTGATTGAGCCCTGCATAATGCGAGCGGAAGCACCGACCTGCTGGAGCTCTCCAACGAATGGGCCTGGGTCAACACCGGTATCTCCCTCTTCGATAAGAATATCGTCTGGAGCAATTTCGCCGGCACTGATTGGCGCAGGCGTTTTCGACTCTTCGAGTTGCTTATAAAGCCCAAATGGATTGTCATCGGTTCCAACAAGAGCGACCTGTCCATTGACATAGTCAGTGAGTGCTTCGAACCCCTCACCGACTGACTCGAGCGCCCGTGTCGTGAGTGTATTTCGACTCACACGGAGCGATGCGCTACCGTGAAGTTCACGACGCATACTTTGGAGTTGCCGACTTGGAATACCGGCGACGCCAACGACACCAACAGATTCGAACTGCTCAACAAACGAAACAAGTTCGTCGACTTCTCTGCGTTTCCATTCGGGGATAGTCTCCGTCTGTCGGACTGCTGTGCTATCACTCATGCTGGCACCTCAACAGCGGGTCCCATCGTCGTCTTCACATACATTGAGTCGATGTTGAGTGGGCCTTTCTCCAGCGTCGCTTCAAGACGTCGCATGACTACATCGATATTCTCAGCGATATTATCTGCCTCCATGTCTTGAGCACCGACACGTGTATGGAAGGTTCGTCGGTCACGAGACCGTATTTGGACGGTATTTTTCATTCGATTCACTGTCTCGACGACATCGTCATCCGGTTGTAGCGGCGTCGGCATCTTACCACGAGGTCCAAGAACGGTCCCCAGATACCGACCAATATCTTGCATCAGTCCGGCCTCAGCCACAAAAAAGTCAGTCTCGCTGGCAAGGTCTTTTGCTGTATCAGAATCATCACCGAGCGACTCAAGATCGTTGTCGCCTAACACATCGTCAGCGACGTCTTGAGCACGAAGCGCGGTTTCACCGCTGGCGAACACGATTATCTGTGTCTCTTGACCGGTTCCAGCAGGCAAGACGATTGATTCGTCGACACGGTTTGACGGGTCGTTTAGGTCTATGTCGCGCAGGTTCACGGCAAGGTCAACTGTTTCGCGAAAATTTCGCGGTGGTGCCTCGTCGAGTGCGCGAGAAACTGCATTAATTATTGTATCTGCCATTATTCACCTCCGTAGTGCGCGGGATGCTCCTACGGGTCAGTGAAACAGGTACGTTCCTGTCTCATATAGGATAATTCAGATGAGAGTTTTAAGTCCGTCGAAGCGTTGTCTTCATGTCGTCAGGTGCAACAAATAGATATTTGTGTGATTATTTACTCAATTTCGAGTCTAAGTACCTTTTAGTAAGTTGTATGTATTCATATCATGTATGAATCCAGATGACGCTGCAAAGCAACTGCAGTACACCATCAACTCGTCCACAGACACCCGAGATTATACCATTACCTACTGGGAAAGCAAGGTTTATCAAGACGCCTTTGCAGAGGTCACTGAGCGAGGATCGCTCTCAGATGTGATGGACCTGATTTCACAACTTGGCGTCGAGTGTGATGCAAAAAGCCGTCCGTCACCTGATGAAGCGTGCCAACTTGCTGACAGGATTCTTTCTGGGCAGTCCCAACCACTCACTGACGGCGGGAGTAGTATATAGACACTCACGGTGGGGTGTCGAACAGTTGAAATGATAGAGAAGTTCGCCGATGCATATACAGAGCATCGTGTAGTCATTGAATGAGTATCGGCCACCTCAGTCTGAATCTCAATCCTTTGGACAAACCGTTGATGCGTCGTGTCGTAGATTGCCACCTCAAAAAGTAGCTCATCAAGGAGTATCTGACCTGAGGTGTGTACAATCACCAGCATGGAGATTCTTTGTCCCTGTCTCTGTTTCTACGACTAACGCACCAGGAAATTGAATGTCAACTGCTTCCCCTACGATAGTCGCCTCTGTCGTGTCAACTCGCACTTGCTGACCAAGTGTGGCTGCCTGTGCTCGCCACTCATGTAGAATGGTTTCCCCGACACGTTGGTATGTTTCTTCATTACCCAGAGTCGTGAGTGAATGAAATTTTTCCAAGATTGCCTGTAAAAGCTCGCGCCGATTGACAGTACCTTTCGTCGACAGACTCACAGACCCGGGTGGAAGGGCAGTCGGGTTCACATTCGCGTTGATACCCATCCCGATAACTAGCCAAGAGACTCGATCTGTTTCGCCTGCGCTTTCTGTTAAGATTCCTGCAACTTTGTGTTTCGACTCGCCGATGAGTACATCGTTTGGCCACTTGATTGTAGCGTCGTATCCACTCGCCGATAGTGAAACTGAGATAGACACCGCCGCGGCGAGTGTATACATCGGAAGGTATGAGAAGGGGCAATTCGGTCGGATAATGATGCTTGCCCAAATCCCTCCGCGTGGTGACTCCCAAGAGCGGTCAAGTCGACCGCGCCCGCCTGTCTGTTTGTCTGCAACAACAACGGTGTTTGTTCTGCCGGCCTCAGCGAGTTGTCGACCGCGAATGTTCGTGCTGTCAATTTGATCGAAATAAATTATTTTGTACGGCGCGTCAAGTCCATAACGTATCGTCGGCGCTGTGTAGCCTGATATCTCAGCAACTGTGTATCCCTCTGGTGTACTTTCGATCGTGAAGCCCTGATCTCTGAGTTGCTCGATATATTTCCAGATTGCGGCCCGTGAGATATTCAATTGACTCGCCATTTCTGGGCCGCTGATAGGCCCCGTTGAAAGCAGCGATAAGAGGGTAGTTAGTGTCTCATTCATCTATATATTAGTCATGAGGGCAACTCAGATGAATTCCCCTATCCTGCTCACGCTGACGCACTCGCTGAGGGAGGGACTTGCTGCTTCCAAGACGCGCTCTGCAGGAACTGAGGGGTTCCAGTCTCCACAGGTGCACCTTCGGAGCAGCCCACCTTTCGTGTCTCGGTAGGGTGAGTTCTGTGGGGCAGCGCACGTTTCTTGTCGCGTTCTCAAGCTGTCCGTGACTGGAGACTTCGCAAGGAGCGAGCCACTCCAGCTGGAACGACGAGCGAGTCGAAGTCTACAGGTCGAAATGGTCATGTGCGGTTCGCTTGCGCATCCCCCGATAAAAATGCTTGCGTGGGCCTGTGAGACAGCCACCAAGACGTGCAATGAGAAGCGAAGACGACGCTGTATCCCTTCTTCCTACTCCGTTGCTTGAGTGAGAGAGGAAGCTTAGCGTCTGCGGTCAACTAAATTTAACGAGGACATCGCCAATATCGACACTGTTGCCTTCCTGTATCATCACCCTTTCTATAGTTCCGTCACGGTCTGCGAGCACATCGTTCTCCATTTTCATGGCCTCTATCACACAAATGGTCTCACCAGCCTCTACCGAGTCACCTTCCCCAACAGAGACAGAGAGGATGGTCCCTTGCATCTCAGCGGTGATTTCCTGGCTATCACCGCTCGTTGCACTGGCGGTATACTGTGGGTCAGATGAGGGGCGAGATACCCGACGGGGAGGGCGATCTGGTTCAGAGCTGTCTGAGTCCGAACTCAATGATTCTATCCCAGAGACAGCGACGTCGAAGCGCTTATTATTAACCTCAACAACCATCTTGTGGGTATTTGTGGTGTTAGGATCCGATACCGCTGCATCTGTATCTGAACTGAGTTGATTGACTGCCTGTGTAATTGTTTCGGCATCGACAACAGTGTCAAGATAGTCTGTGGTATGTGTTCCCGACCTGAACTGTGCGTCAGTCAACATGAGCCGGTGAAACGGAAGAAGTGTCTCAAGACCTTGAATCCGATATTCGGATATAGCACGTTCTGAGCGTGCTAAGGCGGTTTCCCGATTAGGGCCAGAAACTATCAACTTGGCAATCATCGAATCATACTCGCCACCTACCTCGTCGCCCTCATGTACAGCGTCATCAACCCGGACTCCTAATCCACCGGGTGGGTCATACGTTTCTAAGCTGCCTGTCGCAGGAGCAAAATCATCCGCGGCGTTCTCAGCATTAATTCGATACTCGATAGCATGTCCGGTGAATTCGATACTGTCTTGAGAGAATGTCATCTGCTCACCCGCGGCGATACGAAGCTGCCATTTGACGATATCAATCCCCGTTAACTCCTCAGTGACAGTGTGCTCAACTTGAATACGGGTGTTGACCTCCAGAAAATAAAACGGTGGGTCCTCTTCACTCGCCTGCTCATCAACGAGGAATTCGACAGTGCCTGCATTCACATATCCTGCTGTCCGAACACCACGTCTGGCTGCCGCCCCGATTGATTCTCGGACTGTCTCACTCAACGCAGGCGAAGGTGCTTCCTCAATTACTTTCTGGTGTCGACGCTGTAACGAACAGTCTCGTTCGCCTAAGTGACGAATATTTCCGTGTCTATCGGCAAGTATTTGAACCTCTATATGACGGGGAGACTGCAGGTATTTTTCGACATAAACAGTCTCGTTATCAAAATACGCCTCACCCTCTCGTTTTGCGGCCTCAAGTTGCGGTTCAATATCTGAAGAGTCAGTGACGACCTTCATTCCACGTCCGCCGCCGCCTCCATCGGCCTTGATTGCCACCGGATAGCCGTAGTCGTCGGCTATCTCAGCGACCCTTTCAGCACGTTTGACAGGTTCTGTTGTGCCCGGAACGACAGGGACGTCAGCTGATTGCATGGCGGCTCTGGCACTCGTCTTTTCACCTAATTGCTCCATCGCATCTGACGATGGCCCGACCCAGGTGATATCAGTTTGCTCAACTCTGCGAGCGAACGACGCGTTTTCAGCCAAAAATCCATACCCAGGGTGAATTGCATCAACCTCGGCGTCTTTGGCGGCTTTCATCACCGCCCGCTGGTCTAAGTATGACTCTGCTGCTCGCGCAGGACCGATATGATAGGCCTCATCTGCGTATCGGACGTGTCCCGCGTGGCGGTCTGCTTCGCTGTATATTGCTACCGTCCGAATGCCTAAATCCCGGCAGGCACGCATCACTCTGACAGCAATTTCACCACGGTTAGCGATGAGCACTTTATTGAACATTTTACCCCACGTATTCTAACCTGGAACCTCTATCTATCGATTTTGGACGAACTAATCTTCGACAACTGACGTACATCGACTGATCACTGTCAACTCTATGATTAAATTCATACTCGGCTCTTCGGCAGTCATCAAAGCATACCCTATGCGTAGTAACGAAAGAACTCTTCGGGGGAACTGGTGGCGTTTTCGCCTCCATAGTGGCACTCAGCAATTCTCAGACGCTTTTTTTATCGCGCTTATCTCTTCAACGACTCACGCCCAAGATGCTCCCGATCGGCTTGGAGGTAACCATACTGGCAGCACATCCATGGCGCGGGTGCACTGACGTACTCTGTGCGCATAATAAAGATAATCTGCTTTTTGATGGAGCGTAGGCGTGTATGATGGTGGAATCCAAACGACCTTATGCAAGAGGTGCACACCCGCATCATATGAGCGTACGCGTGGGCATACTCGGCGCGACCGGTGCAGTCGGACAGCGGTTCATTCAGTTACTTCAAGACCATCCAACGTTCAACCTCGTCGCAGTGACAGCCTCCGAGTCGAGTGTTGGAAAGAGATATGACGATGCGGCAAAGTGGCGCATCGAGACACCCATTCCGGAGGAGATTGGTTCGATGGTTGTCACAGAGACGACGCCAGAGGCACTGCCGAGTAGTGTAGACTTGCTTTTTTCTTCACTGCCATCAAGTGTTGCTGCAGAGGTCGAACCAGATTTCTTGGAGGCAGGATATGTCATTTCATCGAATTCCTCGAACGATCGAATGGCATCAGACATTCCACTGACGATTCCGGAAATCAATCCGGGTCATCTTAAACTCATCGAGCAACAACGAATAAATCGAGGGTGGGACGGTGCGCTCGTGAAAAACCCGAACTGTTCGACAATCACTATGATGCCGACGTTAGCTGCACTCCAAGAATTCGAAATAGACTCTGTCCATGTCTCGACATTGCAAGCTGTGTCTGGAGCAGGATACTCTGGAGTCACCTCAATGGAAATTATCGACAATGCAATTCCACATATCGGAGGTGAAGAAAATAAAATGGAGTCCGAGTCGCGGAAAATACTCGGATCATTCACTGGAGCGAATGTAGAGCTGCATTCGATGGACGTGATTGCATCGTGTAACCGTATCCCAACGCTTGATGGACATCTTGAGAACGTGTTTGTTGAAACGAGTCAATCGGTCTCCGCAGACGAGGCTGCTGATGCGATGCAGTCATATAGTGGCACATCGCTATACTCTTCACCAGAGCAACTAATCAACGTGTTTGATGACCCGATAAGACCACAGCCACGGCTTGACCGCGCTCGTGCTGATGGAATGCAGATTTCCGTCGGAGGCATTCAACAGACAGCTACTGGAATCAAATACAATTGCCTTGCTCACAACACAATTCGAGGGGCTGCTGGCGCCTCGCTACTTAATGCGGAATTACTCGTTGACGCCGGGTGGGTTTAGGAGACAGCCTCTCGGATTAAACGACCTGATTTCGCAGCGATTCATTTGCCTCAAGCCGCGCTATATTCTCAGCGACAATATCAGCTAAGCGGTCCCAGTATTTCGGAGTATGGCCTGCATTGTGGGGGGTAATAAGGACGTTTCCGAAATTCCATAATACATGATCTGGAGGAAGTGGCTCCGGGTCTGTGACATCCAACATCGCGCCACGTATTGCGTTTGTCTGAAGAGCGGTGACTAAATCATCTGTATTGATGACAGGACCTCGTGCGACATTGATAATGACTGTTTCAGGAGGCATCGACCGAAACAAGTTCGCATTAACAAGTTCGCGGGTGAGTTCTGTTAATGGACAAGCTAATACGACATATTCAGCGTGTGAGACAGCTTTATGTACTGCCTCAGTGTTACCTAATTCAACAACGTCTTCGACTGGGCCACCCTTCTGAGGGGAGTGCCGAACGCCTATTCGATGCACATCAAACGATTGTAGATGTTCGGCGACTGATGTGCCAATAGCCCCAAGACCAATGATAGTAACTGTTGAACCGGTGAGTTCCTGTGTCTGATACGAGCGCCACTCGTTAAACTGTGCACGGCGATTGGCTTGGTGAAACCCGCGTGCAAACGAGAGAATACCGCCGAGCACATATTCTGCAACGTTAGGCCCATGGACGCCGGAGGCGTTTGTCACAGCAATTTTGTTTGCTTCAAATTCGTCAAGTGACAAGTGTCCCGTTCCGGCAAACACACACGCAAATAGTTCTAAGTTCGTCGCTATCTCTGGTATCTCCTCAGGGAGGGAGTATCCAGTGGCAACAGACGCTTGTTTTAACAGTCTGCGTTCTGCATCCGGTGTTTGCGCAGCGGTGACTGTCTGTTCAGCGAGGCGTTCTTGAAGACGCTCAGCGTATGCTGTGGCAGAGAGGCCATGGATTTTCTGTCGAAGCACGACGATATCTGTGTCTGAGTCCTTGGCAGTCATCAGTGTTAAATCGTATTCGACTGGGATAAATCTCAACCGCCCCGCGGGTCAGGAAGTTTATTACTGCCCACAAGCGGTTTTATACATGGAGCAATTCGACGTCGCGATAATCGGGGGCGGTCCTGCTGGTTCCGCTGCGGGGCATGCTGCCGCGTCGAACGGGGCGAGCGCGATAGTTATCGAAAAGGGGGTGCCACGAGATGATCGTAATGGGCAGATGGGCCCTGACTCGACTGATGCAGCCGGCATTCTGGACTATTGGGTCGATATCATGGGAATTCACCCTGATGAGATGCCAGAAGGGGTAATCCTCGATACACTCGACCGAGCTGAATTCATTGGCCCGACGGAGTCACTTACCATGGAATCGACGGGAATTAACTCGTCGTACGACCAGTTCGGATTCTGCATGCATCGAGCGAAATTCGACGACTTCCTTCGCTCGCGAGCCGAATCTGCGGGCGCGTCATATCGTATTGGCACGTCTGTTCGGTCGGTCGATACCGAGAGCCCAACTGCGCATCAAGTAAGGCTGGCTGATGGGTCTGAATTACACGCAAAAACCGTTATTTTAGCTGATGGTCCACAACGCCAGCTCACGAACCGTGTTCTCGATACGTTCCTGTCATTTGAGGTAACTGACCGGCTTTCGACTCGCAAGGCAAATCATATTGCATACCAGGAGCATCGCCGATTACCGGATGCAGTCGCCGCTGAGATTGATGGCGCAATCAAATTCTGGTGGGGACATATGCCAGGGCACACCGCGTATCCCTGGATCTTTCCAAATGATGATAATATTGCTCGTATCGGCTTGACAATGCCAATAGGACTCTCGCTTGAGGATATATCCTCACCAAGTGACTATCCACTACTATCAGCTGATGACACACAGTTACCACGGGGCTCAGAGTATATTAGACGTCTATTAGAGCAGGAATATGGCGATGAATATGATGTATCAAATGACTTCCCCGTCGTGACTGATCGAGGAAAGAAAGATGGAACGGAAACGTACGCTATCTCATCGACACGGCCAATTGAGTCACCAACACAAGCGGGCATTGCTGTCGTTGGTGGTGCAATGGGTGCCACGTCTGCGTTCCATGAGGGAGGAGATCACACAGCTATCCGGACCGGCAACATTGCTGGTGAACTCGCAGCGAATGGAAACATAGCAAATTACAATAATCGATGGAAAAACGAAATCGGTGACGAGGTGCTGCGAAATGCGGCAATGGCTGATATTGTCCGCTCGTATAGCCCTGACGATTGGGACCACGCCTTCGCCACTGCCCGGTCGCTGATCTCTGATACAGGCGGGTGGGAGATGTTTAAATTAAGCAATATTCGAGCAGGAATGAACGCAACGAAGCTATTAGGCGCGTATAAGATGGCAAAGTTCAGATTCCGCAATGGTCAATATGTGCAGTTAACTGAATCTGAATACGCTTTCTGAGCTCCTCCAGCTGAGTTGACCCTACTCAGCCGCTGGCGCGGCTTTATTGATGATGATCCCGTTTCTATGATGTCGTTAGACGGTCCCTGACAACCTATGAGGTGGGTTCTCATAAACGCGCTTTCCCATCTACAACTTCGGAAACATCTGATGAAGTAAACAGGAGAACGCGGTCTCCACAGACGTTGACGAATCGCTCTGCGATCCGTTCGTATACCGGCACCCTTCGACTTCTGGAGAGACTATATCCCCTCGTTATTTCGCTCGTTGCTCGCTGGCGCGGATTGCGGTGTCGCCCGAAAATCGCCGCTCTTCGGGATCACGAGAATCTTCGATTCACGACCCCTTGAGGGGAGAGAGAGGCGGTTGAGCGCCTGCAATCAGCTAAACAAGCCGTTCTCTCTGTGAAGAACACCTTCGGCACGAGGTATGAATTGAGTTATACTCCCAGTACATGGCCATCTATACCGAAAGAGATTTTGAGTCACCAATTGTTTGATTATGTCCATACCCCTATGTCCGCGCCGGAGTGATTCCACACTGGAAGCGATGACTTGGCGATGAACCCGGGTATGGGACATACTGGTCCGTCCACACCATACCGTGGACCGCCCGACACGAGGGTTTCCCGGCTGACTCGGCTTGCTGCCCTGGGATGAGGCTGGTCGTTAGTGTTGCGGGCGACAATTTCTCTCATATTTAGCAGTCGTGAGAGTATCTTTTATGTGGCTATACGACGACCGGTAGGGAATCAAAATAATCACCACATATCGTCGCGGTGTTGATGGTGTCTCTATTACCGGTTGTTGTACCAGACTGGAACATTGGCCACCCAAATATAATTGTCGCCTCACACTTGGCAGACAATTCAACTGATTCGGGCCACACTCATGTGTTTTTAGACCCAATATATAACCCGAGAAGATCGCACCCTCTACACTAGTATCATTTGAACTGTGAGATGTTGATTTCATACTCAGTTTCGGAGAGGAAATGCGGCGATTTGCACGCGACGGCAGGCAATGCTATTCTTGGGAGAGAGAGCTGATATTCTCAATCTCGATAAATGCATATTTGCAGTCACTACATGCCCACTTCGTCTTCGTTCCCAAATGAACCTCCATTGATGCGGTCTTCCAGAACTGTGTATTCCCACACTCCGGACAAGTCACCTCACGTGTCTGACTCATACGGTTCAGTTTGTAACCACAATATTGAAATTACTGCTTTGCAGGACCTGCCGATGAGTAACCAGAAATTTACATACCATCCCTACGAAATTGATTCGTGGACAGAGAACGTCTTATTTTTGGGATTGCTTCTGTTTTCGCAGGCTTAACCACGTTGTTTGTGGTTTTGACACTCGCTTACTCATGGTTTTTTTCGATTGTTGCGCTCCTATTTGGTGTCGTTACATACCTCCTCTGGTCTCACGCAAGTGGACGTCTCAAACAACGTGTCTGGCAGAAAAAAGTGTCCCAGCGGCAAGAATATAACACAGTCACGGGCGAGTTTCGCACAGATAAACGAAGGACACGACAGTATTCCACGGTCTCGGCTAACCCATCGCTCTCAGAGGCTGAGGCGTATCGTCGACTTGAACTCACACCAGATGCTGATCAAGAGCGGGTCAAGGCTGCCTACCGAGAGCGTGTCAAGCAGGTACACCCTGATAGAAATGCTGGAAACGAGCGAGAATTCAAAGCAGTGACTGCGGCATATGAGCGTCTGACAGAGTGATCTCGCCACTTTGAGCCATTGACAATCAAATTACGAAAAGCGTTATACTGTAACATGCCAAACAACATGTATGAGCGCTGACCGGGCTGTCTTACACGCAGCCCTTGAGCGCGGCGAGGAAGAAGATGGAAACATCGAGTTCAAAGAACGGCTATCGCGTGACGTTCACTTGACTGATGGGCGAATGGAGAGTTTGGTCGCACAGCTCCGTCATCGGGTGCTCTCAGGAGATGGCCACGCAACATATGTCCTCGGCGTCACCGATGCAGGTGGCATCGCTGGTATCTCAGAATCTGCATTCTCAGAAACGATGGAGGTCCTCTCAGTGGTTGCTGAAGAAGCCGGTGCACATGTCGAGAATGTTGAGACATGGGAGGTCGACGATACCCCGGATGCAGGTGTCGTTGGGGTTGCAACTCTGAGCGAGGGGTCGATGCTCAACGTCGATGATGATCATATTGTTGTCGGAACCGCTGGGCACGTTGACCACGGAAAGTCGACACTCGTTGGATCACTCGTCACAGGAACTGCAGACGATGGGCAGGGACAAACGCGCGGATTTCTTGATGTTCAGCCGCATGAAGTCGAACGTGGACTGTCCGCTGATCTCTCATACGCTGTCTATGGTTTCACAGATGATGATGCCGTCCATCTGGATAATCCCCATCGGAAAAGCGACCGAGCGCGTGTTGTTGAGGAATCTGACCGTCTTGTCTCTTTTGTTGATACGGTCGGTCACGAACCGTGGCTTCGAACCACAATTCGCGGGTTAGTGGGCCAACGACTGGACTACGGTTTGCTCGTTGTTGCGGCAGATGATGGGCCGACGAAAACCACACGCGAACACCTGGGTATTCTCTTAGCGATGGAGCTTCCCACGGTCGTGGCGATTACAAAGACTGACATAGTTGAGACGGAGGCAGTCGAAACTGTCGAACGCGATGTGGAGCGGCTTCTGCGTGATGTTGGACGAACTCCGCTCCGTCTGGAACGGCACGGGATTGATTCTGCTGTTGAAGAGCTAAGCGACTCAGTCGTTCCAATCGTGCGGACGAGTGCAGTTACAATGGAGGGGCTCGGCCGACTGGATGCAATGTTCAGACAGCTGCCAAAAACAACTGCGGATGCTTGCGGTGACTTCCGGATGTACGTCGACCGGACATACTCAGTTACTGGTGTGGGTGCTGTTGCCTCTGGGACGGTTAACTCGGGGAGTGTCGAACCTGGCGATTCACTGCAACTTGGTCCAATGCCGGATGGGAGTTTCAAGCAAGTCGAAGTGCGCTCAATTGAGATGCATTATCACCGGGTTGACCGGGCTGAGGCAGGCCGAATTGTCGGGATCGCACTGAAGGGTGTTCGTGAATCGGAGATTGAGCGTGGGATGGCGTTACTGCCGGCCGCAGCCGACCCAACGCCAGTTCAGTCGTTTGAAGCTGAGGTAATGGTACTGAATCATCCAACGCGCATTCGCGATGGATACGAACCGGTCGTCCATCTTGAGACTGCAAGCGAAGCTGTCATTTTCCACCCCGAAGAAGGACAGCTACTTCCAGGGAGTACGGGTGATGCAGAGATTGAATTCAAGTTCCGACCATATCTTGTAGAGGAAGGGCAACGATTTGTGTTTCGAGAGGGTCAATCTAAGGGAGTTGGAACTGTTACTTCGATAGATATCTAGTCGACTTAGCGAGCGATTAAAACTCGCGTAGGAGCGTATTCTGAATATGGTCGCAACACCAGTTGTCATATTAGGAGTGTTCCTCTTTGGAGTGCAGTTGCTGTATTCAGGCCTGGACCTGATAAATCTAAGATACGGTGCTGAAAAATTGCGTTCTGCTGAATCATGGATCAGATCACGACTGGAAGTGTCGACGCCGGAGAAGATGATAGAGTATCAGCGGATCACGACAATCACATCTCGGATTCAATCGTGGGTCACCGTCGCGATTGTGTTTGCACTCGTTGCCTCAGGATTGTACGGCACGATTGTCACGCGACTAACTGAGACTTCTATTCCGGTCGTCGCTCAGGGAATAACGGTTCTTGCTGGTGCAGTTGTCGGCTCACAATTGCTCTCAGCACCATTTGATTTGTATGAAACCTTCGTCATCGAAGAACGGTACGGCTTTAATAATCAAACACCGTTGCTGTGGCTTCGAGATAGATGTGTTGGAACAGCCCTGGGGTTGATTGCCGCTGGTCTGATTGGCGGAGCTGTATTGGTGATTATTGACCGACTACCACAGCTATGGCCTCTAGTTGGGTGGGCCGTCGTGATGACAGTCTCGATTCTGATGATGATTATCTATCCGCGTGTAGTCGCACCACTATTCAATGAGTTTGAGCCACTTAATTCAGGATCTGTTCGGGAGGCAGTTGACGATGTCTTCGATCAAGCTGGATTTCATTGCGAGCAAGTATATGAGATGGATGCAAGCAAGCGGTCGTCACATTCGAATGCTTACTTTATTGGGTTCGGGCAAGCCAAGCGAGTTGTCCTCTTCGATACACTTCTTGAACAGATGTCAACGACCGAGATGCAAGCTGTATTAGCGCACGAACTAGCGCATTGGAAGAAGGCACATATTTGGAAGCAACTTGGAGCCTCAGCGGCTCAGATGGGTATTCTCTTCGCTCTGCTCTGGTGGATAAGCACCGCATCATGGGTGTATGCTGCATTCGATCTGCCGTCAGTGACGTATGCAGCACTCGGTATCGGTCTCCTATTTGCTGGGCCAGGATTCAGCTTACTCTCACCGTTAACGAACCAATTATCGCTTCGACACGAGCGTGAGGCAGATGATTTTGCTGCAGAAACATTGAATAGTGCAACCCCAATGACACGCGCCTTGGAAACGCTTGCCGGAGAGAATCTACAAAATCCTTTTCCACATCCAGCTTACGCCGCGTTTCACATGACTCATCCACCGATTCCAGACCGTATCCGCCGACTTCACGCTCAGTTCGAGACAGCCGAAGATGACGCTACTGACTATGACTCGCTTCCATCAGGTTAATTATTGGTCGAATTCAAATGAGTCGATCAGAACATCAGGCTCGGTTGACCCGAACTGATGCGTCGGGCCGTCAATGATGTCGATTGTGACGCTCGCTGGGGCGAATACTGCCTCGTCAACGTCGTAAAAATTCCAGTCCACAGCGGCGAAGATCTCCTCAAACGGAGTTCCATACTC
>UEYZ01000079.1_pt1 | contig 33257 bp, 30 predicted proteins | sample 1903591 | NCBI WGS metagenome assembly UEYZ01 (sample SAMEA4776352, study PRJEB27445) | saltern metagenome | biome: Hypersaline environment; feature: solar saltern; material: Pellet | place: Spain | collected 2014-08 | depth 0 m | reverse complement strand
CTAGCAGTCCGGCATATTTCATGACGGCGAGCCCGGTCATTGACGGGGAGTTCAGGTTCGGATATGACTCTACCGATGGTGGCTCGGTGACGTTGGCGGTCAAACAGGAATTGGTACTCCGATCAATAAGCGAAGATGAGACCGAGATAACAGAGTACTGGCGCAAAACCAAATCAATGGGCGGGGGGAGTGCCACTGATGTTAGCCCAGGCGAGACAATGACAGTGCCATTTGAGTGGAATGTCAGTGAGCAATATCTCCGCGGCGAAGAGATTTCGGGACGGCTTGGCGGCGCTCCTGGCTCAACGCAACTACTGGTGGTATCAACAGTTCAAATGGAGGGAACAGTCAATGGCCAGCCGGTTGCGGAAACAGCACAGTATCGTCTGCCGGTTGAAGTCAGTGAATCAACGTTCCAGCCTGCCAGTGTGCAGGGATCAGCTCTCACAGGCTCATCAACAACTCAAATCACTCGGCAGCAGACCTACGGACCACTCTGGCGATTTGGTGGTCCAGTTGCGATTGCCATCGGTATGCTTGGGGGTTTGAGTCTTCTCTATATTAGAGTTGGAACAGAACTGCTTGATATCTCGCAGACAGAAGATACATTTGTTACATTTCAGTCTGCCCGGAATGAGTTTAGCGAGTGGATCACCACTGCTGAACTTCCAGGAGCAGCGACTGATCGGCCAGCAGCTTCTGTCGAAACACTAGAGGGTCTCGTTGATACAGCAATTGATGTTGATAGTCGGGTGTTGAAACCGCCAGGAGAAGTTGCGTTTTATGTGCTTGATGGCGACCTCGTCTATGTGTATCGACCTTCACCAGCGGTACGGTCAATGATTGAACCAGATTCAGATAGCCGCCCGAGTGTACCTGAGTCACCATCATCTGCAGAGACAAGAGACGAGTCTTCAACGACAGATGACCGAAGCTCATCAGAGCCAACCGGTGGATGGTCATGGCGATCATGGCTCAGCCAGTCGGACAGTGATGAACCGGATGAGCCATCGCCACCCAGCGGACACGAAGATACAAACACACCCTCAGACAGACCGACACCGGTCGGTTCTTTCCAAGCGATATCTGCGGAGTCACGAAGCTCAGCCAAATCAACTGAGAGAGATGATGTCGAAGCGAATTCGAACCCAGAGACACCCACCGGTGGTGGCTCGTCTGAATCTGCGGTAGATGCCCCTACATCAGCGGACGAAACTGATACATCCATACCAATGGTCGATCCGAATGAAATCAAATCAGTAGACCAGCCAGAGAGTCGCGAAGATGAGGAAGCATCGGACACGCATGCTGGAGACGAGAATTAATGCTTCGAGTCCAGGCAAGCACGTTCGATACAAGAGCTATCATCTGTGCTGTAGCGGAGAAATCCCGCGCGGGTGAGGAAGTCATCAGATTTGTGATACAGCGCAAGGAATGAGACAAAATGCAAGACTTCAGCCGTACGCACACCTATCCACCAATCGCCGCTGTAGGGGTCATGCATATCTGCTCTGCGTTTAAGTTCGTTCGGTGCGATATAAACTACATGAGCAACAGAGATAGTGCGGCCGATTATGAGGTTGTCGTCGTCGGAGGCGGGCCTGCAGGCCTCCAAGCGGCACTGTACACGACGCGATTAGGGCATGACACTGCACTTGTTGACCGTGGTGGTGGTCGTGCGGCAATGATGCTCGACACTCACAATGTCATCGGTGTGACCGAAGATACCTCTGGCAACGAATTCCTTGCGACTGCGACTGAGCAGGTTGAGTCCTATGGAGGAGATGTTATCCGAGACCTGATTACCGAGGTCGAACAGACCGATGACGGTCAATTCTATCTCGAAGGCAATGCGAACGCATTCCGTGCTGATCGAGTCGTTCTCGGAGTGGGGTTCAGTGACGAGCACCCAGACCCACCAGTGCCACGGACTGGGAAAGGACTTCATTACTGTCTACACTGTGATGCATACATGTTCGTTGACCGCCCAGTATATGTGATGGGTGCTGGTGAAGCAGCAGCGCACGTCGCAATGATCATGCTCAATTTCACTGATGATGTCGATGTGTTGCTCCGTGGTGACGAACCCGAGTGGAGTGATGAGACTGACGAACAACTACGGGCACATCCGATTGACATTGTCGAGGCCGATATTGACGGCATGAATAAAAGCGACAATGGGTGGCTGGAATCGTTTGAATTCGAAGATGGCAGCGTCCGTCAGTACCGTGGTGGGTTCGCGATGTACGGATCAAATTACAATACAGCACTGTTCGAGACGCTCGGCTGTGAATTAAGTGACGATGGGACCGTCATCGTCGACGAGAGCATGGAGACAACAGTCGAGGGAGTCTATGCGGTCGGCGATATTACTGATGGTCACAATCAGATCCCAGTTGCGATGGGGAAGGGTGCACAAGCGGGAATTGATATCCACTATCAACTGCGAGAGTTCCCTCGTGATCTTGAAACGATTCGTACAGAGGGAGCAGTTGCCGACACAGATGTTCCTGCCGTGAGCAATCGCCTGCGCGAAGCAGCCGCCTCATTTGAGGAAGCACAGGCCCCACCAATTGACACACCATCACCGACCACTGACGCCGAGGCTGAGGCAATCGAACCGACGAGCGACGATTGATCGCCTCTCATTCCGATCTCTTCCAGGCTTTCTGTATTTTTTATGACTGATTGAACACAGAGCCAGTATCATAGAAAGCAATCGAGACGCACCTTCTTGTTCGCTTGCGCGAATTAATCTCAAAGTCGGGGCACTTCACGAACCAGCGTTGGTCATAAAACCAACTCAAATCACATCCGCAGATTGGTTTAATCATACACTTATTTGAATAAGAGAGAAGAAATCTGCGAGACGTGATTAACGTGTGCATGCGCTTGCGACGGGCAAGAACATCCGACAATATGACCGCTGTGGGAAGCTCCTGAAGAAATAAAAAGAAACATCCTTATTTCAGGCACTCATTGGTTCTTTTGTAGTGGTGAGCGCCGGTGGTCTAGTGGTAGGACCTGAGCCTTCCAAGCTCATGGCCCGGGTTCAAATCCCGGCCGGCGCATTACACCTGTCCTCGTCCTCTCTAGTGGTGACTCACGAACTGGGCCCAACTTCTCAACTAATTGGTGCTCATTCGTACGGCGGGTGAACTCACTCTGGGGTTGAACCTCGTGCCGCCTGTATATTGATCCGGCGATCATAATCCATCTCAGGACACATGCTGACCTGCTCGTGTGTGAGTGGAGTTAAGATTGCGCACCTCAAACACACACATATGTCTACGAGCACAGAAGAAAATGAGTCAGCAGAGTCGCCGACCAAGCCAAGGTTCAAAGGCTGTGTATTTTGCTATAGCGCAGAATGGGCGTATTATGGTCTCAAGAGGGGTCTCAACACAGTTCGTGATTGAGCTTCATGAGCAGAGTGTATTGTGTCGTCGAAGCAAAAAATTGAGCTGAGTCGATACAACATTGACGCTCTCTGTGGGGCCGAACCTGTGTAGGGTGCTCACCCTTCGCGTTAAGCAATATAACTGCCTGTACGAAATCAACTGCTCCACTACCGACTCTATACGCCCCGCTGTAATCTCTTCAAGCTCACACCTACGGGATATATAAGATATCTGAGAGAAAGTGGAAATCGAGATTGCCCGACGTTCCTCCACGGGGAGTCCCAGTTGCCTCCTCCACCCCGCGACCCTTCGAGCGACGCACGTTCACCAGTCCGCTGCTCGCTTCCGCGCCTGACGGGGTGCTGGCGACGAATCGCTTCAGTCCGTGCCCTGCGGCAGGCATCAGCGAACCGCCGCCCCCGAAGGACGAGGTTTCTCAGTTGGCTTGTGGGGCCCGCGTTGGTCTGACCGGACGCCCTCACATTCGGTCCCTGTTAAAGGCCTACATTACAGGTGCTGAGCAGGGCCTAACTGCCCGACCTATTCCATTAGAATATATTGATGAGAGTCGTTAAACCCCTTTCGACTCAGTAAAAAGAAAACCGCCAGACTGCAGCATGCTTCAGAGCACTACAGCGAGAGGACTGACTGTGTATAGAGTGCTGCAGACACAAATATAGCGAACGCCCCAGCGCTCACTATCCATCGGTGGAAGGCAATCCAGGCATTGTCAGCGGTGAATCCAGATATGAGCGTTGGTGTAATCGTAGTCGCCCAGAGCAGTGAAAAGATCGTCATCGCGGCCGCTGAGACGAGTACCAATCCAGCAACCGTTATTTGATCTGTTCGCCCTTCACGGCCAGACAGAAACACGATAACATCAAACAGAGCAATCACTCCGACTATCGAGAGGCCAATTGGGCCTGCTGCGTAGTAGTCGGCGACGCCCACATCTGCGGTGGAGAGTAACAGCGCAGGCGCAAATACTACGCCAGCTAATCCAAGAGAGATGATAGCTCCAGTGGTTGCCGTAACCGAACGTCTGTTCATACCAACTGCAACTCTGGGAGGGGGCCTAAGCACTTCGAGATATCAGATTGAGAAGTCAAAGGAAAACCGGTAAGCCACCACCGAAACCTGTTGTGGTATGGACCGTGTAGCTGTCATTGCAGCATCAATGACTGACTTTGGCCAGCGCGATAGCTGGCTTCGCGATTTACTCGCTGAGGCTGGAAGTGCGTGTATAGACGGTGGACCGGTTTCACCCAGTGAGATTGAGCATCTCTATGTCTCAAACATGGCTGGAGGTGAGTTCGAAGGACAGGGTGGAATTGCCAATCTTGTCGCGCACGACCTCTCATTATTACCAGCGTATACTGCCCGTATAGACCAAACATCCGCCTCGGGTGGGGCAGGTGTGTACGCCGCTTGGCAATCAGTCGCCTCAGGTGCCGCAGACATGACGCTTCTCATCGGCGGTGAGAAAATGACACATCGAACGACGGGTGAAGCGACAGATGTCATCGCCTCCCTTACTCATCCCGTCGAGTACAAACATGGCGTGACGCTTCCATCATTTGCTGGGTTGACAGCCCGCCAGTACTTACACCAGTATGATGCACCGCGAGAATCGCTCGCACACGTTGCAGTAAAGAACCACCGGAACGGCGTCGATAATCCTCATGCGCAGTTTCAGAAAACAGTCGATATCGAAACCGTGCTTGAGTCACCACTCGTGGCCGACCCATTGCGGCTGTATGACTTCTGCCCGATCACCGATGGGGCGGCAGCGTTGCTTCTTTGCCCTGAGTCAGTCGCGACATCCTACACTGACTCTTATGCGACAATCACTGGAATCGGGGGGGCAACCGACACACATGTAGTTCACGAGCGACCCGATCCGACAGTGATGAACGGTGTGGTAAGTGCTGCACAGCAGGCCTACGAAATGGCTGATATATCGCCTGATTCGATTGATATGGCCGAGTTACACGATATGTTTACGATTCTTGAGTTTCTGCAGGCTGAAGATCTTGGATTCTTTGAGAAGGGCGAGGCCTGGAAAGCAGCAATGAATGATCTCACTGCTCGAGACGGTGACCTCCCGGTAAATACCTCTGGTGGATTAAAGTCAAAGGGCCATCCGCTCGGGGCATCAGGAGTGGCGCAAGTCTATGAACTGTACCAGCAACTGTGCGGGAATGCCGGAAAACGCCAAATTAACGCCCAGACCGGATTGGCGTGTAATGTCGGTGGATTTGGGAATTGTGTTACGACCACGATCCTGGAGGGTCGCCAATGACTGATGAACCAGGGCTTATTGCTGCTCGATATGCGAGCGGAGAGATAACATATCCAAAACATTCACGCGGTCCAGAAGGCACCGAGCCTATCGATGAAATTGATCTATCGGATCGAACGGCAACAGTTATTACCTGGACGGAAGCAATGGCGACGCCGCCTGGGGTAAGACAGCCAAATCGGCTCGCGATTGTCGAGTTTGAGGTCGATCAGCATTCGGTCCGCGTAATCGGACAGGTGAGTGGCACGGAAATCGAGATAGGTGCGACTGTTCAAGCGGTATACTGCCCAGAATTGCGCGATCCAAGCGCTGGTATTCGCGAGTCAGCGAGTCAGTCGTGGGACGGATATCGATTCGAAGTAGTTGATGACTGATTATTGCTGGTCGTTCTCGCCAGCATCATCGGTCGTTCCGTTCTGTTGATGACGGTCGTACTGCTCGACAGAGTCTTTGATTGAGTCTAGTTCGGAATCAATGTCAACATTTACTGATGAATCAACAGATTCAGACTCGGATTCAGACGCAGAACGAGATTCAGAGTCATCATCTGGAGATGTGACATCAATTTCAATCGCGTCATTTGATCTGGATGTATCCGGTACCTCCTGTGTTGGTTCACGCTTCGAGTGCTGCGGTGTCTGAACCTCAGTCTGAATCTCTTCAGAGAGTTGACGAACCTCGCGAAGCAACTCCGCTGGCACTTCTTCTGGAGGCAATTCATCATTAGCGAGCGCCCGCTGTAGATCGTCCATCGTCCGTTCGAGTCCCGAAATGGCTTCGCGGCTGGCACGCGCGACTTGGTCACCAACTGGATTTGATCTCTCGTTCGTTTCACGAGCGAACGTCTTCTGTGATGGGTTTGCAACTCGTAAGAGCCCCTGAAGTAATTTTAGTGAGTCAATTGTCGCTTCAAGGACGGCGATGGCTGTCGGAATCGTATACTCTTCGGTAAACTGCAGGACATCACCCACAGATGGTGGATTAAATGATCGAGTATCGTCTGTTGGACGCTCTGCGGTCGGTCGTTGAGCAGGCGAATCAGAATTCTCTGCCTCGTCGTCCAAACTCTCACGCAACTCCGAGATTGTCCGGTCAAGCTCCTCTAAGCGCGCTGCAATCTCGCGTTCATCATCGGAGTCTACCATATGATATCTTACAAGCCCAGAAACAAAAGGATACCACTCGGGGTTCTCTCAACGTAGACTCTCGTGGCGGAATATATGGGCAGTCACATCTGTTTCACTGTGAACAACGGAGTTTTTTCATAAGTAGTGGTGTGTGCTAACTCACAAAGCTAACTGACGAGTTCGGCTGCCTATCCTAAAGAACTACGCGTGGTCTGAGTCGGAGCATGTCGAGTTCAGCCTAAGATTTTTTAGGTACACCAAAACCATTATATCTGCAGATAAACAATGCTCCAGTCATGGGAAACCCCCCGGGTCAAGATGTTCCTACACCTGCAGTTGCCGAGGATGATCGCAACATCATTACTGCACTACAAGCCTCTCCAGAACGTATTGTATTCACAGAAGAGAATAATTGTGATGGTTGGATCGCTGCTGACTCGTCGCTATTAGAGTCGCTCAAGCGTTAGTTCTCTTAATTCTGAACCAGCGTGTCGTCTTCGAGATAGTGCTCGATGTGGTGAGCTGCTTCTTCAACTTCGATAAGATTCTCCCGCAGCAGATGAGCCGTCGTTGGGTCGCCGAGGTTATCAGCGAGTTGAATGTGCTCGCGGAGTTGCTCAATAATATCGCCATACATACTCATGTCGTTTTCGAGCGAGGTTCGAATATCAAACACATCCCTCGACTCTGACTCAACAGGTGACCGTTCAGCGATTTCGGTCGGTGTTGACACAGGAGCGCCGCCGAGCGCTTGAGCACGCTCTGCTAGCTCGTCAGCGAACTCCTCAGCTTCATCAGCAGCCTCGCCAAGGAATTCATGAATTTGGAGGAATTCTGCACCTTCAACATTCCAGTGGTGCTTTTTCAGTTGATGATACAGCATGTAGGTAGCAGCGAGATCGGTATTCAGCGCGTCAACGATTTCTCGTGCACGGTCGTCTTCGATCCGTAGTGCCTGGCTACCCTCTACTTCGTCTGCTCGCTGTCGAACACTGTGTCGTTGACTCATTGTATTAGTATAGACGGTCGCTGTGCACTTAATGGTTGTGTTTAGAAAAAATACGTTCTTAGAAAACAAAATTAAATTATGTCATAACTAATACTAACGTGTGAGTGGTGGTACACGCAGCCGCACTCAGCAATCGTGAGGACGAAAACAGATCAACATCTCTCTGTCGATGTGGCCACACTGATTGCTGTTAGGGGTCGTCGTGAGATATTTGAGCCAGAGAGAGTCGTATCACGCGCGGTGACCTATCGAAACGCGAGAATGGAAACGCTCTTTTTAGACAACCAGAGATATAGCTCCAATGAGCAACGGGGAAGATGATGAGTCGTTAGCAGTAACTCCAACGGAGATTGAGGAGACGCTACAGGAAATTGCTGATGACCTTTCTAATGCAGACTCTGAGGCTGCTCTCGATGCAGTTGAGGAGTCACTCAACTCGACAACACAAGCACTCGAATCGATAGAAGCTGATGATGAGGAAGCTGAATCAGAGCTGAAGGATCACTTAAACGAGCTTGAGGACACACTCGAAACACAGCGTGGCCCATATCCGCAAGACGCCATCGATATCTGTGCTGATGTAAAGAGGACAATTGCAGAGACGCGGTGGACTGTCGATGGTGACGGTGCAGTAAGCGACGCTGGCGAAGCCTTCTTAGATGCAGTTTCGTCTTTCTTCCAGATGGATTCTTTTGACGCATCAGATGATAACTCAGTGACTGAGATTATCTCTGAGGTGACAACAGCGATCGAGACAGCATCACTCAACCCCGCAGAATCACTGTATGCAAGCACTCATTCGTCTGGGAGATAGTGCCGCTCTCGATGAAATGGAGTCAATGGCTCAGAGGCGGGACGCGCAAGCAATCGAGGCGCTTGGGAAAATGGGTAAAGAAGCGACACCCGCGGTTGAAACATTAATCGAGTATGTCGATGAAGACTCGAATCCGACGCTTCAGAAAACAACATTTCGGGCGCTCGGAGAGATCGGTTCTGAGAAAGCCACGCAACCACTAGCAAACAAATTAGTCATCGAGAATGACGATGTACGGCCATTCGCTGCTCGAGCGCTTGGTCTTATCGGTGATACGCGTGCTATCCGGCCACTCCAACGGACAATCGAGACTGATGATGTGCTGTCTGTGCGTGCGGCCGCTGGGTGGGCACTCCGTCAGATTGGGACTGAATCGGCTCTCAGGACGGTCGCAGAGTACACTGATGTCGATAATTATCTTCTACAGCACGAGGCCAAGAAAGCAAGCGCATGTCTTGAAGAAACCACAGAGCTGGCCTGACCTGACCAGGAGAGTTTATATACGCAGGTGCGGCCAGTTGAGTTGTGGTTCCTTGCGTAGGCAGAGACACGCTGAAGGCGCAATTTACCGTACAGGCGCTATTGATTGTCATCTGTTGTGGGATGCTCCTCAGTAGCGTATCGATGCCCGTTACTGCACAATCTGAGTCTGCTCAAGCGGTCAATGCGACTAGCTCAATCACGAGCGTTATGCCAAACCCTGTGACAGAAAACGATGCTGGTGAGTTCGTTATCGTTGAGACTGGACCGGGATCACAGTATCAACTCACAGACGGAGAAACAACGGTTACGCTTCCATCATCAAGCCGTGTTGCTATTTCGAGACATCCAGATATCGCTGCAGAGTACACGAATACAACGACTCAATATGGGAAGCTCTGGTTGGCAAACGGTGGTGAAGAGCTCATTCTCACTCGCGCAGGACAGGTTATTGATACGCTCGCATATGGTCGCGCTCCAGAGGAACAGATACTGGACGCCACCACGCAAATGTGGACTCCACACGGATTGATACGCCGCCCAGAAGTTAGAACGACTCCATCCTCGGCGACGGTTTTTGTTCTCCCCGACGCACCACAGCTTCCGCTGAATGTGCTCTCAAACGCAACTGATCGAGTACTGCTGGCCGGGTATACATTCGCTTCGCCATCAGTTGCTGAGGCACTTATTTCAGCAACAAAGCGCGGCGTAAATGTCGAGATTTTGCTCGAACGTGGGCCTGTCGGGGGCATATCAACTCAGCAGGCGCGCTCTCTTGATCGATTGGTTGCGAATGGAGTCAGCGTTCGTTTGATAGGCGGCTCAGCCTCACGGTTTTCATTTCATCATGCGAAGTATGCAGTCGTAGATTCTCGTGTCATTGTTCTCACTGAAAATTGGAAGCCAGCAGGCACAGGTGGAAATGACAGCAGGGGGTGGGGAGTCACGCTTGATGATACCACAACAGCAGCTGAGCTCACAGCGGTTTTTCGACATGACGCTGATGGGTCCGACACACGCCCATGGTCGGCTATTCGACAGCAGATGACTTTCGTCGATGCTGAACCGGCGATTGGAGTCTATCAGACAGATTCCCCACCGAAGCAGGTATCGGTCAAACACATTACGATACTCACCGCGCCTGGAAATGCAGGTGAAGCCGTTCGGGATGAGTTACAGACAGCAGAGAGGAGTGTACGCGTTATTCTTCCACGCCTTGACCCGTCGGAGTCGTACTTTCAGACTCTTGTCGCAATCGCTCGTCAGGGAGTCTCAGTCAGGATTCTCCTATCAAACGCTTGGTATGATGCCAGAGATAACGAAGCCCTCGTTGAGCAGGTAACTGAGTTACATGCGCAGGGCGTCCCGATACAGGCTCGGATTGCTCGGCCAGCCGGTCAGTTTGGAAAAATCCACGCAAAGGGAGCTGTAATCGACAATGAGACTGCCATTGTTGGGAGTCTCAACTGGAATAGACACGCCGAAACGAAGAACCGCGAGGTAGTGTTTGCAGTTGAGAGCGGTGCTGCTGCTCGTTACTACGGCAGAGTGTTTGCTGCAGACTGGCATAACGCTGACCCACATGGACCACGACTGACGCTTCGCGAACGCGGCGTTCTTTTGACTGGAGCAGTCGGTGCAGTCACCATTGCACTTGGATCGCTTCGACGCCGTGTGACATTTGCAAGCTAGTCAAGCCCGGCGGTAACGTCTGCCATTGCCTGCGAGGATAGTGCTGCATCCAGTTCGGCTTCAGCCATCTTATCAACAAGTCGGTCGATAACTGCCTCGCGCATTCCCTCAACGAACTTGATTGACCCAACGACAAGATGGCCGCCTCCTGAAACACCCCCTCCAACGACCTCTTGATTTAACTCTGAGACCATGCGCGGGATATCCAGACGCACACCGTCTGAGCGAAGGACCGCAAAATCAGGCCCATAGCCGATTGTAATGACGGGCTCGCCTCGCTCGGTCACCTGCCGGTCATGGATCTTTCCAGTCGTCTTTCCGGGGGCAGGATAGGTAAATCGGTGAGCCCACTCGTCAAGATCAATTCGATAGAGATGTGCTCCCGAGTTGAGTCGCTCATGTGTCAGGTGTTGCATTGCCGCATCAAGCTGTCGTTCAACATCACGCTCTGCGCGAGTCGACAAGAAGTCAACAAGTTGAGTATGTCTGTCGGTATCGGTCCCACCAACATTTAAGACGTCGTTAACGAGCGACTGCCCATCGCTGTATCGGAGCCAGTGTGCGGTATAATCGAGAGCCTCACCGACGTTTTGGAGTCTATTGCTGTCATATCCTTCACTCTCAGCCAGCGAAATGAATTGCGCCATTGCGTTTGCTTTCGAACGGTCGGCGAATCCAGCAACAGCCGGCACGTGACGCACCTCGTCGGTAATCGTTGGATCGATCATGCGGGCAAGCTCGACACACATCATTCCAGTCGTAATACGGTAGTCTTCATCATGGAGATATGGGTTAACATGAGCATCGAGTAGTGGCTCAACAGCTTCTGGGTCAGGGTGATGGTGGTCAACAACCGCGATCGGGACGTCATAGTGAGCGAGATTCTCGTATGCTGGAACATCTTCCTCAGTTGAACCATTATCCAGCATCAACAACAGCGGGAGTTGTTGGCCATGTCGTGCACTTCCCTCTAATGCAAAATTGAGATCTCGTGTAGCGTCTTCCATTTCATAATATGGGGCCTTCGACGGTAATCGTTTGACAAGATGTCGAGGGGCATCAGTGTCATCATGTACTGACTCGATATATCGTTCAAGTGCATACTGGACTGGGACCGCTGCGCACATTCCGTCCCCATCAGCGTGGTGTCGGATGCGAATTGGGCGCCCTGAGAGGACCATCTGACGTAATAGCGTCGCGATCTCTCGCAGGTCGTCGAATACCGGCTCGAATGCCGGCCACTCGATCAATGGGTCAATATCTGGTGGCGTTGCCCGAGTTGCTATCGAAGTAGTCAAACTCTCACGAACCTCTTCTGCGGTCTCACCGTCGAGTTTTCGCATCGAATCGACTTCCAACTGGCGAGTCCCTTCATGAGATTCGATATTCCCGCTTACTTGAACAAGGTCATCCACTGTGATTGCTGGAAATGCGCGAACACCCGCGTTTTTGAATGCCGCAGCAGAGATAATTCCAGTTTCTCCGGCAACATGAAACAGCGTTGGTCCGCCGGTTTGTTTAATCTGGGTCACTCGACCACGGATTGTCGCTTCTTCACCAGGTGTGAGCTGCTCGATTGTCGCAAGCGTCGGTTCGTGTTCGACCACGACAGTTCGGTATGCTGTCTCATCGAAGACATCAAATGCAATATCACCATCTGATCGAAATTCTGAAAGAGTAACTGTCAGCCGATCACCTTCTTCATACGTTCGAGTGAGATTTGATTCATGAACTAACCCAGAGACAGTATCAGAGATATCAACGAAGATTCCATAATCAACGACCCCGTTGACGACAGCGTGATAGTTTGCCCCTGTTTCAATATCATCACTCGTGCAGTCAGGGGCCAGGTCATAAACGACCGGACGCGAAGACGCATCCGAATTCGGATGCGAACCGGTATCACCGGTATTTTCTGTATTCATATATAGAAGAAGAAGTGCGCTGTGAATAAGACTTTACTTTGATATGTCAGCCCAAACCGCGGAGTATATGTTCTCTCTGGCGGCTCTCTGTGTTTACGCCATCAGACGACCGCAATGCTTGTAAGTTGAGGTTCCTCTGTTTTATGTATGGGACTGTTCGGGTCAACCACCGTTGCCGGAATTGCTGCCGATGCGATAGAGTTTGCCCAGAGTGCGGCCGCAGAGACCCATCCAGATGAATACATGGGACTGCTGCGAGCTGAGTCGGCCAAGGCAGTCGGTCTTGACCGCTCAGGATTGCTTATTACTGAGGTAATGGTGGTACCTGGAACGACTTCCTCATCAACAAGCGCTACGCTGAATCGGTCGATGGTTCCAAATGATATGCGCACTGTTGGATCCATCCACTCACATCCGAACGGCGTCTTGCAGCCGAGTGACACTGACCGGAATAGCTTCCGAAGCGGAAGTGTACATATTATTATGGGGTATCCATATGAACGTGGGGACTGGGCAGCGTTTGATCCAGATGGCTCCGAACGGCGTCTTGAAGTGTTTGAAGTGGATCTCCCCGATCCAGAGTCATTCTTCGATTTCTCTGAAGACGACTTGGATGTGCCTCCCGCCGAAGACGACTATCCATCATCCGGAGACATTCATCAATGAGCCCGCCGAAGCGAGTCGTCGCACAAGGAACATTTGACCTGCTACACCCAGGGCATATTCATTATTTACGTGAGTCAGCCCGATTAGGTCAAGAGTTGCATGTAATCGTCGCTCGAACAGCGAATATAACACATAAACAACAGCCAGTGTTGTCAAGTCGACAACGTCGAGCCGTCGTGGACGCCTTGGAGATGGTCACAGAGGCACACTTAGGCCATCAGGATGATATTTTTATTCCGATCGAAGAAATTGATCCCAGTGTCATCGTATTAGGTCACGATCAAGATCATGATGAAACGGCAATCAAGCAGGCATTAGCAGACCGAGGAATCGACGTTGAAATAAAGCGTGCCAGTGCTCGTGAACCGGCCTATACAGGTGAACTCCTCTCATCAGGTGACATTATCAAACGCATTCTTAGAACACGGAGCGCCGCAGATACGGGACAGCAATCAGTCGAAACAGATTAACACACGTGCAGGCTAAAATCAAATTATACTTCGGCTGAAACGTATTGCTGTGAGCGCCGGCGAACGTCACTCATCAGATTCTTGCTGGCTTTCGACCCAATCGCGATACTCTTGCTGTGAGACAACTTCGACAGTGAAGTACATTTGTGAGTGTGAGACGCCACAGAACTCTGAGCAGTACCCCTGATACGTTCCAGTCTCCAATGGTTTCGTTTTGACAGACTGTACCTCTCCAGGGAGAGCATCCTGCTTCAATGCAAGTTTTGGCACGTGGAATCCATGAATCACATCGCGAGAGGTTATGTGAAATACAACGTCTCGGTTATTTGGAATGACGATTTCTGTGCCAGTTGAGAAATTTCCTGCCTCAGGATATGACATTTCCCACCCCCACTGATATGCCTCAACATGCACTTCAACCGGGTCGGCGCCAGAATTGCCTACCTGTTCAATCGACGGTTGTTGATACGTGACGTTCTCGTTTGCGAGGACACCATACGAGGCAACCCCAACAAAGACCAAGATAACCGCTGTTGCAACTGTCCACGTGATTTCGAGTCGTCGATTTTCCTGTGTCGGGACTGGACTATCGTTATTCCTGAATTTCACGATTGCATAGAAATATATCGCCTGAATTAACAGCGTAATCGGAACGGCGACTAACAAGAGCTTTCCATTGAGTGTATTGATGAGTTCTGCACTCACAGAACTCTGCGCAGCCACCGGAGTTGCTAGCAACCCGATGCCACCCAACGAAAGCAGGATGACGAGTGGAACAGAAGGATTTCGCATTGTTCTAAGCTCAGAAAGCAGTGGGTTAAATAGTTGCTGTCTTCTGCTGACATGAGATTGTGATCGCTATTTTTCTGAGCAGAGACGACACACAGTGTTACCCTCACTCATGATCCACCGTGGTGTGGGGTGAGGTCGCGGATAAGAACCAGCTGAGAACCCATAAGATGTTTTAGCGCACGTGAAAATCACTATTTTGCGACGCCAGATGCACAGAGACAGGATATGGTCGATTCATTCAGATATCCCGACAAAACGGGGACGATAAGTAGGGTCACAGCAAACCGCCATTAGGTGAGTTTGAAGTGGAACGGGCACGTCCTCAGATACACTCGCGGCAGTTTCACGCGTTATTAGCTGCGACAGCGATGGGAGTGTACGTCTTGGTTATGCTAGGCGTCACAGCGGCAGTCACCGATGCGACACAGGCATGTGCGGCGTGGCCAATCTGCGGAAGTGGATACGATCTCCCGCAGACACTCATTGGTTGGATTGTAATCGTCCACCGAGTCATCGCGGCTGTGGTTGGAGGGTTACTCCTCGCAACACTTGGATATGCTCTTAGCAACCGACTGACACGGCGCGTGTTATTCGCGATTCTCACGGGGAGTCTCTTATATCCATTTCAAGCAGGGATTGGGGCTCTTGTCGCGACAAAGGGTGGAACAGATCTTCTATCGGGTATTCACCTTGGAGGTGGACTGAGTATTTTCCTGTCGTTAACAGTCGCACTTGCGTGGACACTTGAATCCGACACCGGAACCAGAGCACGACAGAAAACAACGCACGAGGAAGTGCCGATATCACCAGATAACAGCCCGACTGAGGCTGAATCACCGGTAGGTGCGACTGAAACAGGATTTCGTGGGGTAATCGCTGCATATATCCGATTGATGAAGCCGCGATTGATGTGGTTGTTGAGTCTTGTCGCCTCAGCTGGCATGGGGTTGGCTGCAGCAACCAGTGCAACCCTTACACCGGAGATCGCACTGGCTACGCTTGCTGGAGGGATACTCTCGATTGGGGCATCCGGGACGTTCAACCATATTCTCGAACGCGATGTCGACCGACAGATGCAACGAACGAGTGACCGGCCACTGGCGACTGATGTGGTTTCACTATCAAATGCCATTGTGTTTGGCACTGTGCTCAGTCTTGGCTCAGTGGCACTATTTGCATGGGTAAACCCACTGGTGGCTGTGCTTGGGCTGACCGCGATTATCTTTTATACGGTGGTCTACACGCTAATCCTGAAGCCACATACAGTTCAAAATACTGTCATTGGTGGCGCAGCAGGTGCACTCCCTGCACTCATTGGATGGACAGCAGTCACTGGAGAGATCGGGATAGGTGGAATTGCATTAGCGGTCTTGATTTTTGTCTGGACTCCCGCTCATTTCTATAACCTGGCGCTTGCGTATCAAGATGATTACGAGCGTGGGGGATTTCCGATGATGCCCGTTATCCGGGGCGAAACAACGACTCGCAAACATGTCGTTTGGTGGTTGGCGCTCACACTCGCTGTCGCTGGCGGATTGGCGACGATGCAGGCACTTGGATTGCTCTTCGCTGTGACCTCTATCATCTTTGGGGGAATATTTCTATACTTTGTTATGCAACTCCATTACCAGCAATCAGATAGTGCGGCGTTCCGCTCCTTTCACGCCTCAAATGCATATCTTGGGTCGGTACTGTTTGCCATTCTTATTGACTCGATGGTGATTTGAATATGTCAATTGCAAACTCCGCAACGCCGGATTCGCGAGTCGCAGTTCAACTCGGACTGCTTGCGAATGCGATTATTGCTGGTGCAGTGTCGTACATAGTGATTGCAGATATCACGGTCGTGAAGCCACGATATACGATATACGGACTACTCTGGGTATTTGTCGGAATTATCGCGATCTGGCGGACCACCCCTCAGCCATCCTCAACACAGACGCGTCGTCGAGCGGCGATTGTTGCGGGTCTGTACGCGGCTATCTTAGCGCTTGCTGGCGGTGTCATACAGTTCGGAGGGTCGCATATTGGCCCTGCATTTGGGGCGCGGGTGGCGTACATTCTCCCAGGATGGGGTCCAGCACCGATTATTACGCTTCCATTCGCAACGGTGGTTCTCATGCCCGCGAGAATCATCGGGTACCTCGCGCTCACATATTTGGTATACGCGACGATTATTGATGCCGCTGAGATGGCTGTATCCAGTCTTATTGGGCTATTTTCGTGCGTCTCGTGCTCGTGGCCAGTGATTGCATCATTGGTGTCAGGAGCTTTCGGCGGGGGCTCTACAGCAGTCAGTACTGCGCTGGGATTCTCTTATGATATATCTACTGGAATCTTTCTGCTGACGGTAGCGATACTGTTTTGGCGGCCATACAAAGCCGAATAAGTCCCCATATCGTCAGCTGTCATACATGCCATTTTTGCATTCAGTCTGCGGCGTGATTTTTTCGTGTCGATTCTCCCGTCAGACAGAAGCTATCTCACCCGGTAAACTTTGTCTTTTCATTTGATTTCTGACACTGATTCGAGCGGTGATGTCAAATAGATCTGCTCATCATCGTGTTGCTGGCCGAATAGCCGCGCACACGACAGATACCATGTCTTCGAGAGTTTCGCTAACCGAGTCGTTCTAGGCCTGTGAGAATGATCTCTCAGCGCCACCGAGCAATCCGAGAGTTCAGACAGTTATTTGGCGACCGGGGGTCTTCTCAGGCGCTGACTGACTCTCCGGAGGTGTTGCTGAATCGCCGTGTTTTCAACGACTGTTATGAAATATCAGTGTCAGATTCGGTTTCGAGGTCAACCTCAGAGGGTGGGTTACTGTCACTGTCAGCTTTCGTCTGATATCGACCAAGTGCACGGTCAATCTCATCGATACCACCAGTAGTTGATTCGACAGTCACGACGTTACCCCCTCCTGGGTCAACAATAATGACCTCACTTCCCTCAGCAATCTCGCCATCGACTGTTCGAGCTCTGTAGTAAGGATTAAGCCCTCCATTTTCAATTTTCACCTCACCGCTGCTTTCGGTAACCTGCTCTGTAACCTCGCCGGTTCGCCCACGAAGGCTATCAGAGTCACGAGTTTGTTCTACGCTTTCACCTCCATACAGATTCACCTCGTGATACCCAACCAGCGCAATCACGCCAAAGAGCAATACCATTGCCCCAAGAATCAGTGGGGAGGCAATACCAAATCCAAAGCCAAAGAGACCCGCTCCCAATAATGAAATGCCGACGACAATAAAGTGCGCACCAGGGGCGAATGCTTCAAGAATGCTTAATCCCAGCCCTGCTGCCATCAGGAGAAGCGATAGTGTCTCTACAGGAATAGATACTTGTAGTGTGGATAGGCTCATAAGGAGTATATGTCTTTGTGGGGATTAACAGTTGTTACAGCCGGAACGACGCATTAAACCAGATTTAGTCCGAGTGTATTCACTAATAGCCCAACTGTTCCAACGACTCCGAGAAGCACAAACACGATATTTTCCACACGCGGACGCTCCGGCTCAATTGGTCGACGAGGCGTCTCCTCAGCCTCGGTGGCTGAAGAAGAGGTGTCTGGAGTAGCGGGTGACTCTGAACGAGACATATGTATTGATGAGTGAGCAGACAACTAACCTCTGTCGGCGATATTCAATGTTCCTGATTTGCTGAGGAGACGACTGAGTGGTCTGAAATGCGGTAGTCACCGTCATTCTCACGTGTGTGCGTGAGATCGCCATCATAAACGATCCCACGCTCAGCGTGGAGGGTGACGGGTGACCCTGACTCTGCCTCAGGCGGGAGCGGGGCACCAGAGATCATCGGGATATCGAGTTCACGGGCGACAAGTGCAGGATAGCCTGTCATTCCTGACCGAGCGTCAACAATGCCTCCGATACTGTGCAGGTTTGTGTCGAACTCTCCCTCGAAGTCCTGCTCGAGCGCGAGAATCGACCCTGAGTCAATCTCTCCAATACTACCAGAATGAGTGCGAATAAGTGGCCCGACGGCCCTTCCCCCAACGACTTTTCGGCCGGTGGTTATGGTTTCTGCAGCCACGTGGACTTTCAACATATTTGTTGTGTTTGTCCCCTCGAGCTCTGTCATCATTCCTGACAGCACGACGATTGTATCGCCAGAGGCGGCGATTTCAGCGTTCAGTGCAGCATCGACCGCATCTTGCATCATTCGCTCAACATCGCCAACATATCCCGCGTATGTCGGGATCACACCCCAAGAGAGAGCAAGTTGTCGCCGCACGCGATCTGTCGGCGTCTTCGCAACGACGGGTACACCTGGTCGAAACTTGGCTGTTTTGCGGGCAGTATATCCAGACTCCGAGGCGGCGACAATTGCAGAGGCACCGACATCCCGTGCTAAATATCGTGCCGAGCGGGCTAACGCCTCGGTCCGCGAACTGTCAGTTGCATCTGGGATACGTTGTTTTTGAACCTCGCTGTATTCACGTGATTCTTCGACTTCACGAACAATCCGATCCATTGTGTCGACGACTGTGACCGGATTCTCCCCAACAGCAGTCTCGCCTGAGAGCATCACTGCATCAGTGCCATCAAGTACTGCATTGGCTACATCAGACGCTTCTGCGCGAGTCGGGCGGCGAGCTTCGACCATTGAGTCCAGCATCTCTGTCGCTGTGATCACAGGTGTTCCTGTTTCATGACACGTTCGAATGATCCGCTTTTGGATGACAGGAACCTCTTCGAGTGGCATTTCTACCCCCAGGTCACCCCTCGCGACCATCACCCCATATGCTGCATCGATAATTTCGTCTAGATTCTCGACCGCCCCAGCCCGCTCAATTTTGGCAATCACGGGAATATCGACTCCGAGTCCATCAAGCGCATCACTGATCTCATACACATCAGCGGCCGTCCGAACGAATGAAGCAGCGACGAAGTCTGCATGTGTATCTGCGGCGACCTGTAGTTCCTGACGGTCGGTCTCTGTTAGGAGGTCAATGTCCAGATTTACACCAGGGACGTTCACCCCTTTTCGTCCTCCAAGTGTCCCACCGGTATTGACATGTGCAGACACATCATCACCGTTTACTGCGGTCACTGTCGTCTCGATTCGACCATCATCCAGTAGGACGGCATCACCCACGGAAACACCCGTGAGTGGGTATGAAAGCCCAATGATATCTGAGGATGCGGTCATTGACTCAGTAAACCGAACAGTCGAATCGCTGCTGATTTCGACCGGCTCCTCAACTGGAGCAGTTCGAACTTCAGGTCCCTGTAGGTCAACCATGACTGCCACTGGGGACTCAATCTCAGCATCGACAGTTCGGACTCGCTCGATGACGGTCTTCCGATGCTCAGGAGTCCCATGACTGGCGTTCAGCCGGACGACGCTCATTCCTGCATCGGCTAACGCTCGAATCGTTTCGCGGTCGTCTGATGCAGGGCCGAGCGTACAGACGATTTTAGCGCTTCGCATGCAAGCGTGTACTCGGGAATGAATTAAAAAGACCGCCGTTGAGTGAACTCCCCAGACCTGCTCCGCCTCGCCTCGTTCGTGTGTCGCTCCAGAGCGTTTGAGCCGCAGGCGTCATGACCTCCGACTCCACCCCGACGAATAAGATGGCTTGATATTGTGTCGTATCGGTCAGAGCGTTGAACCAAACTGTCGGAGTTCGTTCCACGGCTAAGCCGGTTTGTATCAGACCCACATTCCTCACTCGGACACACGGGTCGGTCACTGGACTGCTCGAGCATCCGGGCGCTGTGTCTTTGCGTTCGACTGGATAATAGACGCTCAGTGTATCGGTCGATTCACTACGAATGAGACGGTGCGCTGCTCTGCTGCGTGCTCCAACAGATATCAAACAGCTGTTGCAGATTTTCGCCTGACGTTACATCAAGCTCAGACAGAAACTATTTGATTTTCGTTCCTGGCAGGGCAGACCCATGAGTTGTCAGGAGGTCAGCATCCTCGCCAGCGGCAAGTACCATTCCATCTGATTCGACGCCAAATAGCTCTGTTTTTTCGAGATTTGCGACGACAACGATACGCGTTCCAGGGAGTTCGTCAATCTCGTGTAGTTGACGAATACCGGCGACGATCTGGCGGGTCTCAACACCGATATCGACTTGTAGTTTCACGAGTTTGTCAGCGCCTTCGATTGGCGTCGCCTGTTGAATTTCACCGACGCGGATATCCAGCGACTGGAATGTATCAAAATCGACCTGATTTTCGAGCAGCGACTCAACCGCAGGCGAATCCGACTCCTCGGTGGGTGTCGATTCAGACGTGCTATCTGAGTCTGTTGAGGACTCTGTCGTCGTTCGGTCAGCTAATTTCGCTGTTAGCTCATCGACACGTTCGGCCTCGATTGGTTCGAATAATTCAGTTGGTTGTTCGAACTGATCAGCGGGAGGGTCAAACGCTGCCTCGAGTTGAACCGTGTGGACACTCCCAGTTGCGTTGATGTCGTCCCAGAGTCGACTGGCAGCGCTTGGAGCAACTGGTTCAAGAAGGACTGCAATCGCTTTTGAGATTTGTACACAGTCACGAATCACTTGCGCTTTCTGTCCATTTTCATCATCAAGCTTCCAAGGCTCGTGCTTTTGAATATACTCGTTTCCAAACTGTGCTAACCGAATAGCAGCAGTGCCGATGTCACGAACAGAATAAGCATTCACTCCCTCACGGAGACGGTCGACGGCCGATTGAATCTCTGTGTCGACTGTCTCGGAGAGCGACGCCTCAGGCGTCCCATTATACTCCCTGGCTGCAAACAGGAGTGACCGGTATGCGAAGTTACCAACTGTATTGACCAGTTCTGAGTTCACTCGCTCTCGAAATTTTGCCCACGAGAAATCAACATCCTGTTGAAAACCGCCATTCGTTGCGAGATAATATCGCAGCATGTCGGGGTCAAATCCCTCATCAAGATACTCATCTGCCCAGACTGCACGGTTTCTGGACGTTGAAAACCCCTTCCCCTCAAGAGTAATGAAGCCCGAGGCCATCACGGCGCGCGGTTCAGTGTATCCGACTGCACGTAGCATCGCTGGCCAGAAAACTGTATGATGTTGTATGATATCACGGCCAATAATATGGATGATCTCGCCATCATCACCGTCTTCATCTGGACGCCACGCTGCCTCCCAGTCAAATGTGTCAGACCCGACTGTGTCGGTGTACTGCATCGTTGAGGAGACGTACTCAATTGGGGCGTCAACCCACACGTAGAGGACCAGATCTGAGTCTTCAGGATAATCGATTCCCCAGTCCATATCTCTCGTAATGCACCAATCTTGCAACTCTCCTTCAACCCACTCTCGTGGCTGATTCTGTGCGTTTGCCGTCCCCTCTAATCGGTCGAGAAATCCAGAGAGATATGACTGGAGTTCAGAGACCGCGAAGAACTGATGTGGGCGAGACCGGTACTCAGCCTTATTGTCTGTAATTGTTGAAACAGGTGTCTCGATCTCACCTGGCTCTAAGTGACGACCACATCCCTCATCACATTCGTCACCGCGAGCGTGTTCACCGCAGTATGGGCATGTTCCCTCGACAAATCGGTCAGGAAGCCACTGGTCTGCGTTGGGGTCGTAAGCAACTGGAATTTCTTTTTCATATACATACCCTTCGTTGATGAGGCCGGTGACGATTGATTGTGTAATTGTCGTGTTTGTCTCATCATCTGTGTGACCGTAATTATCGAACTCAATATCGAACTGTGGGAACGTCGATTTGTATTGCTCGTGATGCCTCAGAGCAAACTTTTCTGGTGATACGCCCTCCTCAGCAGCGTTCACTGCAACTGGCGTCCCATGCATGTCCGATCCGGAGACAAAGGCTGTCTGCTGTCCCATCCGCTTCAGCGCGCGGCTGAAAATATCCCCACCGACGTACGTCCGCAGATGCCCAATGTGGAGCTCACCGTTTGCGTACGGCAGTCCGCAGGTAACAACCGCCGGAGTGTCGGTTGGAAACTTCTCGTGTGTCATCTATCTATCTATGAGAGCGGGAGAATCAAAATCCCGCTGGTTCACTCGTTGGTATCGCATAAGGCGAATTTTAACGAACTGTATCCAAGATGAGGCGTTGTTCGACACGCTTGACTTCGTGTTGAACATCTCTTACCGCATCAATATTTGCCGAGATTGATGAGATTCCTGCCTCGATGAGGAAATTAACCATCTCTGTGCGTGACCCTGCCTGTCCACAGATGCTTGTATCGATATCAAGCTCCCGACAAGTTTCGATTGTCGTCTCGATGAGGCTGAGGATAGATGGGTGGAGTTCATCGAAGCGGTCTGCGACGTGCTCATTATTTCTGTCGACTGCAAGCGTATACTGCGTGAGGTCGTTCGTCCCGAATGAGACAAAGTCAACACCAGTGTCTGCGATCGACTCTATCTCCAGGGCTGCGGCCGGTGTCTCAATCATAATCCCCCACGAGCGGCGGTCTGTGTCAATTCCAGCCTCCTCCATGTGGTGCCGTGCCTGTCTGACATCCTCAGCGTCGTTGACGAGCGGTAGCATGAGTTCGACGTTATCATATCCCATCTGATACACCCGACGAAACGCTTGAAGCTCATGATTGAACAACTTGGGGTTATCTAATGAGCGTCGAATACCTCGATATCCCAGCATTGGATTATGCTCTCGCGGTTCATCCTCACCACCTTCGAGTTGTCTGAACTCATCCGTCGGTGCATCAAGCGTTCGCACTCGAACTGGGCGAGGGTAAAACTCCTCAGCTGCAGCTTGAATCCCTTCAACTAGTTCATCAATGTAGGCCCGCTCGCCATGGTCGGCAATAAATTTCGAAGGGGTCTTGCCGAGTGAGAGCACCATATGCTCTGTTCGAAGAAGCCCAACCCCATCAGCACCAGTCGCTGCCGCTCGCTCTGCAGCCTCTGGTATCGACACATTTACTTTAACTCGTGTTGCGGTCATTGGCTTTACTGGAGTTGTGGGGCGAGCTTCCTCAATTGGCTCTCGCTGTTCGTCAGTCGGCTGAGCTCCAGGTCGAACTGTTCCTTTCTCACCATCGATAGTCACAGCCTTACCGCTCGTAAGACGCTGAGTGGCCGTCTCGGTCCCAACGACCGCGGGGACCCCTAATTCACGAGAGATAATCGATGCATGTGAGGTCATCCCTCCCTCGTCAGTGACGATTCCAGATGCACGTTTCATTGCTGGCACCATATCCGGCATCGTCATTTCGGTAACGATAATGTCGCCATTACTGACCTGGTCAATCTGGTTGAGTTCAGTGATAATCTGGGCCTCTCCCGAGGCTACGCCCGGGCTTGCACCGAGACCATCGACAATGACACCGTCTGTTTCTTCAGACGACTCGTCATGAGTATCCATCTTCTCTGAATCAATTGTCGTGATAGGCCGTGATTGCAACATGTAAATAGACCCATTCTTGATAGCCCACTCGACATCCTGTGGTGATTGATAGTGTGATTCGACCTGCCGACCAAGCTTGACGAGTTGCTCAAGCTCTGTGTCCGAGAGAACGCGCGCCTCTCGATCACTTGATGGCACCTCAGTTTCGACGGTCTCTCCACTTGCTGCCTGTTTTATCATCATCGTCTTCTTATCAGCGATCTCGACTGATTCGACAGAGGCCGATTGCTTGTCCATGGTGTAGTTGTCCGGTGAAACGGACCCAGAGACAACAGCCTCTCCGAGCCCCCATGCAGCCTCAATTATTACCTCGTCTGCACCCGTTGAAGGATGAGAGGTAAACATTACACCAGATTTGTCTGCATCGACCATCTCTTGGACGACGACTGCGATGTCGACGTCTGCATGAGCGAATCCCTGTCTATTACGATAATAGATTGCTCGCTGTGAGAACAGTGAGGCCCAGCATTCCTTGACCCGGTCAATGAGCATCTCAGATTGCACGTTTAGAAACGTTTCCTGCTGTCCAGCGAAAGAGGCATCAGGCAGGTCTTCAGCAGTCGCAGAAGAACGCACAGCCACGAACGGCTCCTCAACAGAGCCAAGCTCGGTGTACGCGCGATAAATCTCCTCACGAACACGTTCCGGCATATCGGTGTCCATGATCAACTCGTGTGCCCGTTCATGTGCATGTTTCAGTGCTTGAGAATCCTCATGATCGACGTCAACCGTCTCAAACAACTCAGTGGCGATATCAGCTGACTCAATAAACCGTCGATACGTATCAGCAGTTACCACAAATCCAGAGGGAACTGGGAGGTCTGCATCAGTCAGTTCGCCTAGTGAGGCTGCCTTGCCTCCAACCGTGTCAACATCGGTGACATCTACCTCAGCAAGCCAAGCTACGGCCATTTCTGCTTAATCCTTTCAGAGAGGGTCAAAAGTACTTTCCGGCATGTCGTTACGTCAGCTACCCACCGCTGAGGCGGTGGACTCCCGTTCTGCTGATACGGGAGTGTCGGACGCCACTTCAGTCGCGTTCACTGTCATCAGCCCCCAAACCCCGACTCCGACTCCGACTTCAGGGTGGACTGACAGAGCGCCCCTCCAGCAGGAGACTTCTACCCCCGCCGGAGCTTGAGTGCACGTTCCCGCGCCACGTTCATGAAAAGTGGCGTGGCTCGCTCCAGCAGTGCGGCACTCGATGGGACACGAGAACATCCAGTCCATCGGACAGAAGGAAGAAGGTCGGTTCAACTCAATGCTTCACCGCGTAGCGAACGAACTCGTCACGGAGGCCTGCGAGAACGAGTGTTCATTGATTGCGTCCGAGGATTTGACCGATATTCGTGAGCGGACTGGAGCGTCGTGGGGTCACAAATAGGCATTCGACTACGTTACGTACAAGGCTGAAGAATACGGTATCATGGTCGAACAGATTGACCCTGAGAACACGAGTCGTCGGTGCTCACTGCGGGGTTGACACATCCCGACAACCGTGGCGGTGAGGACTTCGCGTGTCTGAACTGCGGGTACAAGACCCATGCCGACTACGACGCCACGAAGAACATTGGCTTGCGGTATCTTCGTCGCAACCAAACTGGGGGCGACGAAGGCGCACCCTTGGGCGTGCGCTTGAATCGTGGGACGCTGAAGCTGGACAGAGGCTATTCTCCGACGTGTCGGCTCGAACAGGAGTCCACGCTGAATCCCACCGCTTTAGCGGTGGGTAGCTCAATTCCCACATTATCTGTCTCATAGCAACGGCTCGTCTTGATGAACGTTTTTGAACGGCATCAAGGAGTCGGCAATGCTGTGGTTTGTGGGTTGGGCCACTGAGCTTCCGCGCTTCCTCCCACGGCTAAAGGCGCGGGCTTCCGCGCTGTTACCGCTATGAAAAAATCACTCGGCAACAAATATCGAATTTCGTTGTCTGGTACGCGTGGGGCACGTCGAATACTACTTTTAGCGTCACTTGTTGAGTACAACTGTGCTCAGCGATGTAATCAACGCAATCCCCTCTTGGCTGGCGATTGGAATCGGAGTTGGGAGCGTCGTGTCGATTATTGTCGCTGGGGTCTTTGTCGTCGGTGGAAGGCTCTTTCCAACAGATGGTGAACCAACCAAGATTGGTGGTGAAAACCGACGACATCTTGAGATAAGATCATATCTCCGCGAGGCTCATATCGATTTTCGGGAGAATCATCACATTGGGAGTATCGAAACCGAATTTTATCTTCCGAATGAGGATGTTGCGATTACCTTTGATCCGCATGTATACTTCCAATTGGAGTCGACCACGACGATCCCTGTTCTATGTGAACACGAGATGTCGATTCGCGCGTTGAGCCGCCGTCTTCCCTTTGAGATAGCACAGCAGACATTGCTGCCGCCTACCCAAGATCAACGCGTGAGAGAGGCGTTTGACACACTGGAGATATCTGTCACCGCCGATCCGGCACAGATCCAGCAGGCATATCGTGAGCGAGTAAAGCACGCCCACCCCGACCACGGTGGTACACAGTCAGAATTTCAAGATTTACAAGAATCATATGGGGTGGCAAAGACACATGCTCAAACAAACGAGTAAACTCGCTGGGTATGAGGTGGGTTGAACACTACCTCAAAGCCATCACCAGAGTGCGAGCTGAAAGCAGCAGCCTTGAGTATCAAAAAATGTGAATAGATGTATATATCTGTGCTCTTCGATCAATATCACCTCTGGAAATTCGCTTTGGAAAGTCATTGATACGAGCGGGTCCAAGCTTACTATCATACCAATCGTGCAAGATATTCAATACAGAGACCGCAGTATTGTCCTCAATTCAGGCTCGATACTCGTGCTTTCAGACTTGCATATCGGCCGCGATGAAGCTTCAAATGTGGAATTCCCGCTTGGTGAGCAATCTGACTTGGTTGATCGGGTTGATATGCACCTCACAACAGTGGCGCCGGAGGAGGTCGTGCTAGCGGGAGATATTTTCCATGAATTCGGCCGACTCACGGCACGTTCGCGATCCACAATTGACGCACTGGAAGATCGCTGCCATGCTCATGGGGCGACACTCACGTGTATTCAGGGAAATCATGACAATATGTTAACCGAGTGGTGGACAGGCAATGCTCACGAGTCGTACATCATTGAAGACTCTCAGACGGTTGTTTGCCACGGGCATGAGATCCCATCAGTCGGTGCAAGGCGGTATATTATTGGGCACGAACATCCCACGATACGCATTGAGGGAACCCGTCATCCCTGCTTTCTCGAAATTCAATGCAACGAATCTGATGTCCTCGTGCTCCCAGCATTCTCGCGGCTGTCACCTGGAGTTGTTGTGAACCGCATGAGCAAGGATGCGTTTCAATCACCACTACTCGAAGATATAGACAGTATAACACCACTCATTTTTGATTCCTCAAGCGAGGATATACTGGAGTTTCCACCACTCGCGGAACTCACAGAGTATCTGTGATGCACGTGATATGATCCAAGATGGTTCAATCGAGTTGTCTAAGATTGTTCAGACGGATGACGGAAAATCTCGGCGGACCGCACCTGCTGCTTCTCGCCCACTACGAAGCGCTCCCTGTATTGCTGACCACGTTGTATAGTCTCCAGCTAAGTACAGAGGCCCATCAGGGGCATCGACATCGGGAAGTTGATCATGTATGCCGGGTGGTTGTGCGAATTGTGCGAAGGGGACAGCAGTCGTTTCAACCACTTCGAAATCCGCCCACGATGTATCGGGGTACCACGCGCTGAGTGTTTCTCTCGTCTCTTCAACGAGTCTGTCAGGGGATCGGTGCTGAGCACCCTCGTTAATAAATGTGGCGCTCAACAGAGACTCACCTGGTGGCGCATATTCGGGAGCGACACTTGATAAAGGAGCGATAGTATTTGGTGATGCACTCTCTGCGTTGAGCAGTAGCTTTGTCGAAGAAATGGGATTTTTATCAAATGGTAAGCGATAGTACTGAGTGACAGAGCCACGTGCATCTGTCGGGATTGATGTGACTCCGCTTAGTCGCGTGGCTTCTTTGGGATCGGTCGCGATAACACCTGCATCTGCAGAGATGGTGTCATTTTCGGTCTCAATGTCAACTCCACTGTTCGGATATATTGTTTTGAAAACCCCCATGACCTCAGATACTCTCGAATTGATTCATCCGGACTCTCAAAGATCTCCGTCTCTGATCGGGATTCAACGTGCTGTCTAAGCAGAAGCGTTCGGAGCTTGTCGGTGAATGTCACCTCATCGTTTTGAACTGAGGCTAACGCCGACCGCGGATCACGGAGTGGGTCGGCTAACACAGACCGAGAGTGAGGGCGGGCTATGATTGCCCCCGGAGTAAAGTATCGAAGCTGTAGTGCCTCAGTCTCTAATTCCCGTTGGACGGCAGGATATGAGGTAAATAGCACTTGAAACCCCTCATCAAGGGTGAACCCATCGACTGTGTGGCTTCGAACGCGGCCGCCAAGTGATGAGCGTTGCTCAAATAGCATGACCTGATATCCCTGAACAGCTAACCGACGGGCAGCGACTAATCCAGCGAGTCCACCGCCAACAACGACGACAGACGATTCGTTCATGTCTGTCCTTTCCTTTCATATCTTGATAGCGTTTCTATCCCGTTGGAAAGCGATGCCCTGTGGACACACCGGGTTGAATAGGTACTGATTAATCTGCAGAGTCAGATGTCCGGGTATGACTCACTCGTCCAGATACCAGGGGTTGTATTGCACTGCGTCAGGAAATAAACTATCCACATTATCGACTGGGCCAACAGAGAGTGGTGGGAGACGTGAACCAGAGTATGAAACGACCCAACTTGGCTGGAAAGACGGTGAATTAGCCGACCACGTGAACTCAATGTGGCGGTACGCTGAGGCACTCCCATTCTGTACCCCTGTCACGGCTGGTGAAGGACGCACACCACTTATCAAAACCGAGACACTCGCCGCAGACTGCGGGGTGAATGATCTCATAATCAAGGATGAGTCGCGAAATCCAACGGGATCAGTCTTTGACCGCGGACTGTCCGCAGCAGTAACAGCAGCTAAAGCGTCCGGCGCTGAATTGGTAGCCTCTGCTGGGGCCGGAAATAGTGCACAGTCAGCGGCTGCATATGCCTCAAAGGCTGGACTGCGGTCTTATGAATTCGTCCCATCACGGGCACCATTTAGCAACAAAGCGATGATCAACGTCCACGGGGGCGAGATGAAGGTTATTGGTGGTCGATATTCGGATGCGAAAGCAGCTGCTCAGTCAGAACTGCAGACCGACTGGTATACATTACAGGAACGAGATAATCCATTTCGTCATGATGCGTACAAAACAATCGCATTCGAGATCGCGGAAGCTCATAACTGGACAGTGCCAGACGCGGTAGTTGTCCCCACGGCGAGTGGCGAGTTGCTCGCCGGTATTGCAAAGGGCTTTGATTGTCTCTTAGAAACCGGGCAGATAGTCACTCAGCCACGTCTCTTTGGCGTCCAGGCAAGCGGATGTGCGCCACTTGTGGGAGCATCTGCAGAGAGCATATCTACGTGTCAAACGCCAGATACAATCATCGGGGAATTAGAAATTCCAGCTCCACCACTGGGGCATGCTGCAGTTACAGCAGCGACTGAGAGTGGTGGCTCAATCATCAGTGTTGATGACGATGTTATTCTCGAAGCTGCAGTGCAGGCCGCACAATCTGTTGCATTACAAGTCGGTGCTGCTGGTGGCGCAGCGATTGCAGGCTGTGAAGCCCTGCGTGAGATGGGAGAACTATCAGCGTCCGCACAGGTGGTTGCGATTAATACTGAGTCGGGGATGCAGACGGCAGATATCCTCCGAAGTCATCTGATGGGTAAGGGCATTTAAAATTTTGTACCACTAAACTTATTATTTAGATTGGTCTAAATTCGAATATGGTAAGCGACGTCATGGAAGACTATCTCAAGGCCCTCTATACACTGCAGCTACGAACATCGCCACCAATTCCTCCGTCAACATTAGCAACAGAACTCGATCGAACGCCAGCGACAGTCAGTAGTATGCTTGATACGCTCGAAGAATGTGAGCTCATTGACCGTCAAAAATACCACGGAGCAACCCTCACCCAAAGGGGTGAAACACGGGCACTCGAAATCATTCGGCGGCACCGCTTGCTTGAGACGTACTTAGTCGAATATCTGGATTTTTCCTGGAGCGAAGTGCATGCAGAGGCTGAACGACTCGAACACCACATCAGTGAATTGTTTACCGACCGTGTCGCCACGGCGCTTGATGAACCAGAGGTTGACCCCCACGGAGATCCAATCCCGCGGGCCGACCTGCGTCATCCCGGATCTCATGAGGAACTCTCGCTTGCAGAGTGTGATGTCGGAGAAACTGTCCATGTCGTCAGGGTAAGAGATCGAAGTCAAGAAGAACTTGAGTATCTTGCTGCGAGTGGCATTCGGCCGGGCGCACTCCTGAGTATCACTGATTGTGCACCGTTCGGAATGATGACCGTCAACATTCACACGGAGGGACAACAAAATGCAAGCGAATCCTCAGACACACAGAGTCTTCCCGAGCAGATTTCAGAGGCAATTTTCGTTCAAGCCCAGCCTGAAGCAGGATCTGAGACTTCATCGGAGGTGAACAAAGTATATGAGTAGCTTTGCTGAGATATTTTTCGTTGCGCTCGTGGCTCAGTTAGTCGTACTCCCCGGCGAAAAGGTCCAGTTCATCATCGCTGGACTCTCCGCACGGTATGACCCTCTCGTCGTCGTTGCTGCCGCCGGGTCGGCGTTTGCAGGGTGGACGACATTAGAAATTATGTTCGGACGTGCTCTTCAACGAGCGTTGTCACCACTGCTGCTTGACGGCATAACAGCGATACTATTTCTTGCATTCGCCATTCTCTTACTTCGGTCTGCACCAGCATCTGCGAGCGGCGAAACAACAGCAAATCCAGAGACAGACGGAGGGCTGCCAACGCTTGAGCGGTTAGAACTACCAGGACCACTCCAGCAATATAGCAGCTCTCTTGGTGGATTTCTACCAATATTTGCACTCATGGTGACCGGCGAATTCGGCGATAAGACACAGTTAGTCACAATTGGTCTCGCGATCCAGTATGGCGCCAGTGCCGCGATTTGGTTTGGTGAGATGGCAGCGATACTCCCAGTGAGTCTACTCAATGCATACTTCTTTCATACCTTCTCACATCGTGTGAATGTGCGCAAAGCTCACATCTTTTCGGCTGGTCTCTTTGGCTTCTTCGGGCTGGATACGTTGCTTGGGATGATTACTGGATACTCTATCTGGGAAGATCTAGTCGGAACACTCACCACGGTCATCGGTTCGGTTCTGTAAGATGGATGAAATTCATCACCAGCGAGGGTCGGTTCGTTTATTCGGCTTAGTCGCTCAGTACATCTAATGGTAACCGCGGGTATCACTCTTATTGCAGGCATTATTTTTGGAATCGCTCTTGCAGCCCCGCCTGGTCCGATGAACGCGATTATTGCTGAGGAGAGCGTCCTTCGTGGATGGAGTGCAGGCTTTTACGCTGGACTTGGGGCGATGTTCGCTGATGTGATTTTCTTCCTACTTGCTGTCATAGGCGTCGTGAGCTTCGTTCGAGACTTTCCACTGCTTCGAAGCGTGATGAGTGGTATTGGTGGCGTGTTGATGATTTACTTTGCAATGGGTGCAGTCTCTGAGCTTCGATATGATTTCAGAATGGACCCCGAGCAATCACCTGCAGCTGCGGATGACATCGATACTCATGCCAATTGCGGTGCCAGTCAAAATAGTCATACAGGATTCCTAAAAGCATTCATACTTGCACTAAGCAACCCATATCAGATATTATTCTGGTTAACGATTGGCGTTGGGTTATTACAATCAGGGCAGTTCGATATCTTAGCACAGACACCCTATGTTGGTAACCAACTGGCAGGGATACTGATCGTTGAAACGGGGTCACCAGCGCTCCTCGTTGGCCTATTCGGTGGCATCACTGTCTGGATTACTGGATTTCCAGCCGCGCTCGCACGGGCGAGGCGACAGTCAACTCTCTTAGGCCCAACGATTACTGTTCTCTCCGCGGTTGTACTCGTTGGATTTGGGGTGCTGTTTCTCACTCGGAGTGTCACGCAGTTGTTTCCTGTCGTCGATAGCGTCATATAATCGAGAAAGATTTTCAGCTAGCACGTAGAGTGACATATATGTTCGAGAAGACGACGTGGATTAACCTCCCCAGGACGGTCCTCGTCGGCCATCGTGTAATCGATGATCTTGCTGCCGCGGTCGGCGGCCTATATCTTTCAGGGCCACCGCTCATTGTCACTTCGCCGACGCCCAATTCGCTTGTTGGTGACACTGTCCGCGAACAGTTTGATCACCCGGTTACCACTATCGTTGAGAAGGCGAGCTTTGAGGCTGTTGAGGGGGTTGTCGATACCGCGAGTGCGGCAGATGTCGGGTATCTACTCGCTGTCGGTGGGGGGAAACCAATCGATATCGCCAAGATGGCTTCTGAACAACTTGGATGTGGGTTTGTGTCGGTCCCAACAGCTGCAAGTCACGATGGAATCGTTTCAGGTCGGTCCTCAATTCCAGAAGGAGATACACGACATTCAGTTGCAGCAAACCCACCACTGGCAGTCGTGGCTGATACAGCGATTCTCGCTGAAGCCCCGTGGGAGCTCACCACAGCAGGCTGTGCAGATATTATTTCAAACTATACGGCAATTAAAGATTGGCAGTTAGCAAACCGGCTACAAGACGTCGGATACAGCGAGTATGCTGGAGCACTCTCTCAGATGACCGCCGAAATGCTGGTCAGCAGTGCTGACGTCATTAAGCCCGGGTTTGAGGAATCAGCGTGGGTGGTCGCAAAGGCGCTTGTCTCGTCTGGGGTTGCGATGTCAATTGCAGGATCCTCGCGACCTGCCTCTGGAGCAGAGCATTTGATCTCACACCAACTCGACCGACTCATGCCCGGTGCGGCACTTCATGGACACCAAGTCGGGGTCGCTGCCATCCTGACAGAGTATCTTCATTCTGGGGACACAGGAGAGTACACTGACATTGCAACTGCCCTCGATGAGGTTGGAGCCCCGACGAAGGCTGCTGATCTTGGAATTGAGGAGGAGACGTTTATTGAGGCAGTGACCACTGCACACACGATCAGAGATCGACATACAAT